>Ga0209596_1001573_pt1 | contig 19481 bp, 12 predicted proteins | sample M_130807_MF_Meta_FD_187314 | JGI IMG/M metagenome (GOLD analysis project Ga0209596, IMG submission 187314) | Freshwater microbial communities from Lake Montjoie, Canada to study carbon cycling - M_130807_MF_MetaG (SPAdes) (version 2) | ecosystem: Environmental > Aquatic > Freshwater > Lake...
AATATGTAACTGATATTGTTTTGAATGATTTTGGATGTCAAACTGAATTCAAAGTAAGAAATCCATTAGAGTACATGTCTAGAATTGGTTTATCATCTAAAAATAATTTTTTCGAAAAAAGAGAAGGTGAATATACTAGAGTTGAGATACCAACAACAATAGATGGAATGTTTAACGAAGATTTTTAAAATAAAATTACTATGAGAATATTAAAAAGAGATAAAACTACACAAGCGTTTACACCGAATAAAATTTTAGCTAGAATCAAAACACAAGCCAAAGGGTTAAAAGTTGATTCTGATATTTTATTCCAAGAGGTGATTCCTTTGATAAATGATAATATCACAACAACTGAGATTGATGAGATTATAGCTTTCAAAGCTGCTGATAAAATTATACAACATTCTGACTACTCTTTATTGGGTGGTCGAATTTTGTTATCAAGACAATCTAAATTGATTGGTAAAGAATTACAAGCAGTTGATTTAACTTATGACTTCTTTGCTGCAACTACTTTCTTGACAAAGTATTCAAATAAAGATGAACATAAAACTCCAACTGAATTACCGTCATGTATGTACAAACGTGTTTCTGGTTATTTACATGATGATAACGAAGAAGACTATTTAGAATTACTTAATGAAATAAGTACCAAAAAAGGAAACTTCGCTACGCCAACATATACCAATGCTGGTATTCCAGAAAGAAATGGTATGATTTCATGTAACTTAACACATTTGGAAGATGATTCTTTTGAAGGAATCGAAAATACGCTTACTAAGATATCTTCTGCATCTAAAGAAGGTTCTGGTATCGGATTATTGATTGACCCTCTTAGAAGTAAGGATAGTATCGTAGAATCATTTAAAGGTAACGCTGGTGGTGTTGTAAGATTAGCTGATATGGTACAAGCTAAAATGAGATTCTATAAACAAGGTTCTCGTTCTGGAAGTTGTGCATTATATTTATCAGTATGGCACAGAGATATCTTTGACTTCTTAGATTTAACGTTGCCTATTGGTGATGAGCAATTAAGAACAAGAGATTTATTTACTGCTGTTGTTATCAATGATTTATTCATGGAAAAATTACAAAATGATGAAGATTGGTATTTGTTCTGTCCAAATGATATTAAAAAAGCTGGGTTAACACCACTTTATGAATTGCATGGCGAAGCATTTGAAGCTGAATATTATAAAGCTGTTGAATTAGGGTTGGGTAAAAAAGTTAACCCAAAAGACATCTTCGATTCACTTATCAAATCACAAGTAGAAAGTGGTAAACCATATGTTATGTTCAAAGATAATGCGAACAAACGCAATATGCAAAGAAACATTGGTATTATAAAACAATCTAATTTATGTATTGAGATTTTCCAAGCATCTAGACCAAAATACACACCACAATGTACGTTAGCGTCAATCAATTTAGCTGAACAAACTTCATTGGAATCAATTGCTAAAACAACTAGGATTTTGGTTAAGGCATTGAACAAAGTTGTTGATAAAAACAAATGGTCTGATAGTTGGAGTGAAGCTGCTGGTATGGACCAAAGAGCATTGGCTATTGGTGTTGCTGGTATGGCTGATTTCTTTGCTAAAAGAAAAATTTCTTATGAAAGTGAAGAAGCTAAACAATGGAATAAAGACATTACAGAAACAATGTATAAATCATTTGTTGTTGAGTCAATGAGATTAGCTGTTGAAAAAGGTGAAAACTATCCATCATGGGAAGGTAGTCCATATTCAAAAGGTGAAACATATATTGAAGGTTGGTCACCACTACCAGAAGGAGTTCCAATTCCAATGCTTAATAGTTTAGGTTTAGGTTTTATGCCAACAGCATCTTCAGCAATTCTATTAGGTGTATTCGAATCATTTGAACCAGCTACATCAAATCTATTTACTAGACGTGTAGGACAAGGTGAATTTTTAGTAATCAACAAATATTTGGTAAACGAATTAATTGATAAAAAATTATGGGATTCAAATATGGTTGATAAAATCATCAAAAATAAAGGAAGTGTTCAAAACATTGTTGAAATACCAGAAGACATCAGATACAGATATAAAGATGTTTGGGAAATATCTCAAAGGGTGTTATTGGAATTAGCGATTATTAGAAACAAATTTGTTGACCAATCACAGTCTTTGAACTTGTATCACTATGATGCTAAGTACGGTAAGATTGCAAGTGCTCTTATGTATGCATGGAAAGGTGGATTAAAAACTGGTGTTTATTACACTAGAACTAAATCAAAATTAGAAGCAAATTCAAAATTAGCATCTAGTCAAATAATACAAAATGTTGAGAAACCAAAAGACAGTCAATTTGAGTGTTTTGGGTGTTCAGCTTAAAATAAAATAAACTTTAAAAAAAGAGGGGTCTATATGGCCCCTTTTTTTATTTACCATATTTACTTATAAAAATCTTTTAGTATTATATTTATCTAATAAACAAAGTTATGGCAAACGGAAAATATATAAATATAAATTACCCCTTCAAAGATAGCAAAAAAGGGTTTTTCTTAGATTTAACAGAAAATGATAACCAAGCTATAAAAGCTGACCTTTTACATTTAATCTTAACTAGAAGAGGTCAAAGGTTATATAACCCAGATTTTGGTACTGATTTATTAAGATTTATTTTTGAACCTAATGATGCGTTGACAGAAGAAGGAGTAAAAGATGAAATTAGAACAGTTGTTAAAAAATTCTTACCTAAATTAAAATTAGATGATATTATAATTGCTGCTTCACCAGAAAGTGAATACGCAGTAGTTGTATCAATAAGTTATACAATAAGTGATGATGTTTTTTCAACATCAGATATGATAATAATAAAAATATAAAATTATAAAATATGCCAAATGTAAATTACACATCAAGAGATTTCGCTAACATTAGAACTGATTTAGTTAATTATGTTAGACAATATTACCCAGATATTTTTGGTGATTTCAATGATGCATCAGTAGGTATGATGCTTTTAGAATTAAATGCGGCTGTTGGTGATATGATATCATGGAACACTGATAGAATGTTTGCAGAAACACAAATAGATTACGCAAAAGAAAGAAAATCAATGTTATCTATAGGTAGAACTTTGGGTTTAAAAATTCCAGGAAAAAGAGCTAGTGCAACAATAGTTGATATAAGTGTTACTTTACCAGTATTCGGTGATACATTTGATGTTTCATACGCACCAATAGTAAGAGCTGGTTCACAAGTATCTGGTGCTGGAAAAATATTTGAATTAAATAATGATGTTGATTTTTCTAGTCCTTTTACAGTTAGTGGGATACCTAATCGTTTGATTATACCAAATTTTAATGGTAATGGTACTTTGATAAACTATACTATCACAAAAAGAGAGATAGTAACAAATGGTTATAGTAAAATTTTAAAAAGAATTATAAATACTAGTGATTCTAGACCATTCTTAGAAGTTGTTTTACCAGATAACGATGTATTGATGGTAGATTCAATTATAACGCTACCTGGAACAAATTATTCGACAACACCAACTTTTAGTGAATTCTTAAATATGAATAATAGATGGTTCGAAGTTGATGCATTGGCTGAAGATAAAGTCTTTATTGAAGATAACACACGTGTTAGTGATAATTCTGGTATCAGACCAGGAAAATGGATAAGTGTGGCTAAAAGGTTTATTAGAGAATATACTGATTTAGGTTTTACCAAAATAACTTTTGGTGCTGGTACTCAAGATATAAATAGTCTTTGTGATTTTGATACAAATCCAGCTTTGGTTAAACAAATTGGTAATTTCATAAACAATTTATCTTTAGGTATCGTTCCAACACCAAACACAACTATGTTTATAAAATATAAAGTTGGTGGTGGTTCGGATTCAAATTTGGGTCCAAATGTTATTAGAGGTTTTGGTATTGTTGATATGACAGTTAATGGTGCTGATAATACAAAAAATCAAAATGTAAGAAAATCTTTAAAAGTTAATAATGCATTCCCAGCTATTGGTGGTAAAAACGAACCTAGTGTTGAGGAAATTAGAAATATGGTTAGATACAACTTTGCTTCACAAAACAGAGCTGTAACAATAAAAGATTATCAAACAAAAATTGCTCAAATTCCAGGTAAATTTGGTGCACCATTTAGAAATGGTATTTTTGAAGAACAAAATAAAATTAAGATTTATGTTTTGAGTTTAGATTCAAATGGTTCTTTAACAAATCAATCGACAACAACGTTAAAAGAAAATATGAGTAACTATTTAGCTGATTATAGAATGTTAAATGATTATGTTCAAATTACTGATGGTAGAATAATTAATTTATCTTTAGAAATTGATTTATTTATTGATAAAAAAGTGGCTCAATCACAAGTTATGTCACAAGTTATTACTGAAGTAAAAAAATATTTTGATATTAACAAGTTTGAAATGAGTGAAAATATTTATATTTCACCACTTATCGAAAGCATCAACAATATTGGTGGTGTACTAAATCTTATTGATATTAGAATCTATAATAAAGTTGGTGGTGGTAAGTATAGTTTGAATGAAATATCACAACCATATATTGATACAGCAACAAGAGAAATAGACATAACAGATATGACTTTATTTGGTGAACCAACAACTATGTTTGAAATTAAGTACCCAGCTAAAGATATTCTTGTTAGAGCGAAACAATAACGTTTATTTATTATAAATAAATGATTATATTTGTTAAAATAACAAATTTATAAAAAAAAAGAAAATGGGTTGTGGAATTTATAAAATAATTAACACTATTGATAGTAAAGTTTATATTGGTAGTTCAATAGAAATTGATGTAAGGTTAAAAAAACATAAATATATGTTAAAAGCGAATAATCATCATAATACTCATTTACAAAATGCAGTAAACAGAGATGGATTAGATAAATTCAAATTTGAAATTATTGAGTTTTGTGATAAAAATATATTATCTGATAGAGAGAATTTTTATATTGATTTATTTGATTCATTGAATAGTTTATTAGGGTATAATTTAGCTACAGTTAGCAAACTTAGAAAAAATAATTTTAATTTAACAACTAAAATACAAATGTCAAAAACAAAAATAAAAAATAATGGTAATTTTAAGACGTTTAAATTAATAAATATTAGTTCTGGTGATGAAATTTTGTTTGATAATTTAGTTGAAGCTGCTGATTATTTAATTAATAATAAATTTACTAATAGCGTAAATAGTAAAATTAGAGGTGTTTTATCTAATTGTTTAAGAGGTAAAAAAATAAATAATGGTTTAAATGGTTCAGTTAGAAGAACTATTTTTAACCATAAATGGGCGATAATAAATTAATTGTATGAGTGGTTGTAATTGTAAAACAAAAGATGGTTTTGAAATGCCAGAAAAAAATGAATTTTTTAAATTAACAAATAAAGAAAAAGGTAAATTATTTTTACATTATACTTTCAAAGTGTTAGGTTTTTTAATTGGTATTTTATTATTACCAATAATAAATATAGTGATTATATGGTTCATGTTTAGTACTATAGTATTAACAAAAGATGTTAATATTGTTAACCTATTAAGTAAATTTGTAGGTAAGAAAAATGACGATGATGATGACGATGATGATGACTTTGATGATGACTTTGATGATTTAACAGAAGATGATGTTGTTATGGTAGACGTTGAGGATATAACAGATAAATATTAAAAATAAATATGTCAGAAACAATAAGAATAAAAACAACACCAAACGGTTCAGATAAATATCTTAAAGTTAAAATAGACCAAGAATTTGATTTTATTGAAGTTCTTTCAATGAAAATAACACAAGAAGAAGCGTATAGAAATTTTTGTTCAGATTATGGTGTAATAGTTGGTAGAGTAATAATAAATAGTGGATTTGGTTTACCAAACGCCAGAGTTAGTGTGTTTTTACCTATTGATGATGAAGATAAAAATGATACTGTAATTAAAGGTCTATATCCTTATAGTATTGTTTCTGATAAAGATAGTGATGGTATTAGATATAATCTATTACCTAAAAGTAGTGAAACAAATAATGATTGTTTCACACCAATTGGTACTTTTCCAAACAAAAGAGAAATACTAGATAATGAAGAATTGCTTCATGTTTATTGTAAATATTATAAATTCACAACAACTACAAATAGTGCTGGTGATTTTATGATATTTGGTATTCCACTAGGAACATATGTTATACATGTTGACGCTGATATTTCAGATATTGGTATTGCATCACAAAGACCTTATGATTTAATCAGTCAAGGTACACCAACTAAATTTTTTGATAGTGCAACTAAATATAAAGGTGGTACGAATTTAGATAAGTTGGTTCAAGTGAAATCAACAAACTATTCAGTTAACGTACAACCATTCTGGGGTGAGGCTGAAACATGTGAAATAGGTATTAGTAGAGCTGATATTGATATGAATTATAATATAATACCTTCTGCTATGTTTATGGGTAGTATATTCGGTGACCAAGATAAAAACAGTATTAATAAAAGATGTAGACCAAGAAAAGATTTAGGTGAATTATGTTCACAAATTTCTGGTGAAGGAACCGTTGAAATGATTAGAGAAACCATGGATGGTGGTATTGAGTCATTTGATGTAGATGGTGGTCAATTAATAGATGTAGATGGTACATGGGCTTACCAAATACCTATGAATTTAGATTACGTAGTTACTGATGAAAACGGTAATTTAATACCCTCTGATGACACTAGTAAAGGTATTCCAACCAGAGCTAGTGTAAGATTCAAGATTGGTATGGAAAATACTGGTGGTGAGGGAAGACTTAGGACTAGAGCAAAATATTTGGTACCTAATAATCCAATTAACTCTAGTGAAATAGATTATAAATTTGATGAAACTTCTAAAAAGTCTAGTTTTAGAAGTTTATATTGGAATAAAATATATACTGTTAGTAATTTTATTGCTAGATTCCAAACGCATGTTGCACCAGCAAAAACAAGGTCATCAACTGGTGTTAAAAATGTTGATAATTGTCCAGGTGATAAAAATCCATTTCCATTTAATAAAGTAAATACTGAAATTTCAGCTATATTTTTCATTATTTGTTTAATGTTAAAAATAATGGGATTTTTAATATATGTCATGAATGCACTTATTATTCCTATTATAAATGTTCTTATTCAAATTGTTAATTTTGTAATTGGTGCTATTAGGGGTTTGTTCCAGACTCTTTGTGATTTGTCTACATGGAAAATATTAGGTTTTTATCCTTTTGGTTCTTTTGATGGTGCATGTGCTACTGCGAAAAAATTAGAAGATGTTAAATATATTAAGTGTGTATTCGTAGAATGTCCAAATGAAGACCCAATTTCACGTTTTGCACCTGGATGTAATGATGATTCAGAAGGATTTAAAGCTTGTACTAAAGACAATCTTAAAATTGATTATTATCCTGGTGATGCAGCTGGTCATCCAAAATCTTTTGGTGATTTAGCTGGGTTAGATAATTGTTTAGCTTTTGAAATGGCTAAAAGTATGGGTTTATTTCAATTTGATTTTTATAATGATTGGATAAATGGTACTTTATTTGGGTTTTTATTAAAATATAAAAAGAAAAAAAGAGGTAGAGAAAGATTTTGTGAATATGATTGTAATTCAGAATTTTTTAGTCAAGGTGGTGTTGATGGTAATAAAAATGGTGTTGGTGATAATGATTGTCATACCAATTATTTAGTTGACTTATGTTATCCAGAAGGTAAAAATTCACAAAAAGCAAGTCATAATGTTTCATTAAGAGAAGGGTTGATTAAAAAAATTGATACTTATGTAGACGGTAAAAAAGTAGGTGAAGAATTTTATTATGCTGCAACAAAACATGATGTAACGTTCAAATTATTTGCTACAGATATAATTTGTTTAGGTTCAGTATTTGATTGTGATTGGCAAGGTATTCCAAAAATACAATCTTTATTGATTCCTACAACATATAAAATACCACCAGATATACAAGAATTAACCGATGCTGGAACAACTGAAACTACTGGACAATGTGGTTTAGATGGAAATATAAAAGGTTTATTTTTTGAAGTAGACTGTTTAGGTGTTCATTCAGATTCTAGACAAGTATTAAACATTAGACACTTATGTGAAATGGGTGTTGATTTAGATGAATTAGATTATGATTTAGCTGGTAACCCAATAGCACCAGATGATACTATTGGGTCGAAAGATATAGATGAAAATAGTGGTAAATGGTTTAGGGATGTTATATATGATTTGAATAAAAATTTACCTAACAGTGTTACAACATTTAATCATGGTGCTACATTTACAACAGATTTTAATACAACTAATACACCAACTTCCTATTTTACCGCTGCTGGTCAAAATGGAGCGGATTATTTAAAATTTAGAGGATACCAAGCTGGTAGTGCAACTAGTTATGGACAAACTAAAAATTCATATTTCTTTTACTTTGGTATAATGCCAGGTAAAAGTAGTTTAGATAAATTAAACAAAAGATTTTTCACTAAATGTATTCCAGTTGCTGAAAAAGAATTTAATATAATTGCTAGTTCAATTCCATCAAGTGCAAATTCAAATGGTTCTATAACATTTACTGTTATTTCTGGAACAGCACCGTTTACTTACACTATAAGTGGACCTAATGGTGTAAGTACTGGTACTTTAGTAATGGACCCAGCAACTGGACAACCAATACCAAAAACAATCAATGGACCACAAGGTCAATATAGTATTGAAGTTGTAGATGCCAACGGTAACAACGTAACTCAGACAGTTAATATTGACGGACCACCACCTTTTTATGGTAGTGCTAGTGTAACAAAAATGTGTACTTCAGCATCAGCTGTTGATGGTGAAATAACAATTACTAGTATCGGTGGCGGTTCTGGTGTTTGGACATATAAATTATATAAAAGTAACGGAACAGTTATAGTGAATACAACTAACATCACATCAATACCAACAGTTATAGGTAGTTTACCAGCAGATATGGGTTCAAACGGAGCAACACCTCCAGCATATGGATATAAATTAGTAATGAGTGATGGTACAACATCTGTTACTGTTCAAGATTTAAAAATTGACGGACCAACACCAGTAGTTATAACATTAGCTTCATCTACACCAACAACATGTTGGAGTAGTTCAGATGGTAGTTATATATTAAATATTGTTGGTGGTAAATCACCATATACGATAAATGTTACTGGACCAGCTAGCTATAATAGTGTTAGTTTAACTGCTACTGGTTTATTAAGAGGTAATTATTCAGCTACTGTTGTCGATGCTTATGGGACATCGACAGCGTTCAATTTCACAATTGATAGTAAAAATCAACAAATGATTGCTGCTATGGCTTCTGCTGCTGATTTAGCCAGTCAATGTAATTCAACTAGTTATGTTATACCATTCTTGGTACAAACTGGTGCACCAATTCCAGTTGGTTCTGTTGCACCATTGAAAATAAATATTAGATATAGAGTTAATGATGAAACAGATACGTCTGGTACACCAATATATAATAATTTATTATCAACAACAAATTATGTTAACGGTTCAACATACGTATACGCTACGATACCTAATACTTTACAAGCTAATAATCCTTTAAAATTAAGTTTTATTTCTGTTGATGGTTTATGTGTTAGTAACGAATTAGTTATGAATGAACCAGCTATTAGATTACCAAATACAACTTTAGGTATTAACTTTACTGGTATAGTTAATATTAAACAATGTAACCCAAATGTTGTTACGTTTAAATTTAATGTTTCTCATTGGTCAGTTGGTGGTAATTCATACATGGAACGTGCACCATATACATTCAAATATAAAATAAACGGTTCTGGCCCAACTGGTACTAGTTCATTCTTTACTGAAACGATTACAACTAATCAACAAGTAATAAATACAACTATGCCATCTGTTTCTAGTTCAGCAGTAATAACATATACAATAACTGATAACAAGGGTTGTACTGATAGTGGTTCATTTACTATTGCTATGCCAATACAAACTTTATCAGCTTATTGGTCTTATAATACTATTGTAACACCTAGTACAAAAACATTAGTAACTAGTGGTGGTTTCACACCATATTCAATAACACCATCTGTTAACTCTTCTAAATCAGTTATTCAGTCAGTTACTGTTAGTGATAACGTTGGTTGTACGTTTATAACACCATCAAGTAATTAATAAATAATATGGAAAGAACAAAACAAATATTAAACAAAGAATTATCAGTTAAAAACGTTAACAATGACACTTATTTAAAAATCAATATTGAGAATAGCCAAAGATTATTACCAACAAATGAGATTTATAAGATTGTTAATGTTGCTGAAAGATTCAACGTTGAAAGACAAAGATGTAAATCGTACCGAATAATTGGTACGGTGAATACAACCATGTCTAATCCTTTGTTTAATTTGGCTGAACCGATAAATTCTGATAAATATACGTGGACTTGGTTAAATTCTACAGTTGATTTTTTAGATACGTCATATCCTAAAGATGGTCTTAATGATGAAACAGATATAAATTTTACCACTTCTATTAAAACAAATTTAAAAGAAAAAGATGGTTGGTTTGGTGTTTATGACCCAGACATTACAAAATCTGGTTTATGTAATTATATAGATATGGAACCTAAACGAGAACGTTTTAGTTTAATTCCAGACCCTAAACCATATGGTACAACAACTACACCAGTTAAAAATTGGGAGATAACTATTACTTATCCAGCTAGTGTTGATAGTGGACACACTATGGTCAGAGGTGGTGTAATGATAACAAATAGAGTACCAGCAAATGTCTCAACAAGAAATATGACAGCTATTGGTATTTCATGTAGACATAATCTAAATGTAGGTGATGTAGTTAGAATATTTAATACTACTGGATATGATGGTGACCACATTGTTGTTAGAACTGGGTTAGATAATGGTGATTTGAAAGAATATTATTTTGTAATCGATAAACCACCAACTGGTGTGTTATCACTTAATTCTAGATTTAAAAAAGTTGTTAACAATATTGAATGTAATTATTATTTTAGAAAGTTTAGAAAAATAAAAACAAAATTAGCACCTATTATTGAAAACGATGATTATGAAGCTTATAGAGTAGGTTTTAGTGAAAACTTTTTTAATGATTCTATTATTCAGTTTGTTTTTAATGAAGATATTGATGTAAGTGATTTGGTTGATAATTTAGGTAGACCATTGAGTCAATTATATTTGACAATGATAAAAACGGATAGTAATAAACTATTCTCAAAAGTATCATCTGGTATTGAAACACCTTATGATTCTAGATTGGTCAATAGTAACACTATAACTTATTTGAGGAGTATTCCATCAATACATAGAATACATAATGGTACTGGGACACCATTTATAACACATACACCATTGGAAGATGATGTAAAAATAAATAATGTAAGTAATAATAATGAATTTTACGGTGATTTAGTTGAATATGATGTGAATACATTAAATGAAACAGTGTTGGCTGACGTTTTTCATAGATTCAATACTGTTAGTAGAGAAAACGCAAACACTACGTTGGCATATGTCACTGAAGTAGGTAAACCAACATCACCATTGACACCACCTAAAACTAAAACTATAAACTTGGGACCAAGACATGAAGGTTATATTTATCAACCACATAATTTGATAAAAATAAGAGATTTTTCATCATATATTGAAGTTGGAGACAAATTTACATATGGAATACCTAGTTACGCAACAGACTTAGGTGATACTAGAATTGTTTGGAGAGATTTATTAGATATCGGTTTCAACGAAAGTGATGTTAAACCTTTGGATTATCCATTTTTAAATAATTCACATTATATGTACGATAACTATTGTTTTTCAGTTAGAAGACAAGACCCATTTGGTGTTTGGGGATTATATTATGGTAAGTTCCCAGCCGACCCAACTGGAGATAGAATAACAGATAAATTTACAATTAATTCAGAAGACGATGTTTGCTAATAAATATACTATAAATTTAACCACAATAGATACTGGAACGACAGCAACTACAATTACTGTTCCATTTTTTATGGAGTTTCAAAATGTTGATAATGCTGAATTAATTGAAAGAGTTTTTGTTGAAACAGAAGTTGAGTATGCAATCAACCCAATTATAGATTATGAAAAAGTTAGATTCTTACCTTTGGATTTGTTAGGTAATCATATCGATAAAATTATTTATGATATTTATCTTTTGGATTCAACTGGTAATTACAAAGGTTTTTATGGTGATATTGGTTTTAATGATGATGATATTAAATTTAGAAAACAATCATTTAAACAAACATTTTTAAATTTAAGTTTTTATGATTCTGATAATCCATTGACTCAAAATCTTGTTACATATATGACATTGTATTCGGAATTAAATACTTCAGATTTATTGCAACCACCTTTACCACCAAACACGATACCTGGGACACCAAAACCAGCTGTACAAATACCAGTTAATTTTGTTGTTGAAAATCCTTTGTTAAACCCTAGAGGTTTTGCGGAAGGGTATCACATATATGATTTCAAAAGTGGTTTAAATATTGGTGCACAAAAGTATTTATATATGAGAGCATCATTTAAAAATTCAAAAACTGGTAAAAATGTTAATTTAATGGTAAAAAATACAGCACAACCCATTGATAAGTTGGTACATGAATTATATACTAGATTTGTATTAGTAAGAAAGTCAACTGGTTTTTATTATGAGATTGATAATACTTACAATGGAAATGCAATACCAGTATCACCATCTGGACCTAATAACGTGATTTACAATTCAAATACTTGTAAAGTTACATTGTATGAAATAAAAGCAACATAATGGAAGTAATAAAAAGAAAAATATCATTAGAAGACAGTACAAATAGAAGTAGTGATAACCCAAACACATGGGGTGCAATGACTGCAACAACTTTCTATATCAATATTTTATTAACACAAAATATTGATGATATGGGTATGTTTACGGATATAGATTATATTGTTAAAGATGGAAATAGTGCACCACCAGATTATACTATATTAACAGATAAGTTAAAATTTTTGGGTTTAAAATTTCCATTTATGACTGGGGCGACAAACCCTTATTTTACTACGGTAAATACACAACAAAATTTATGGAATGTTTTAAGATATCCATATAAAACAAAAAACTCTTATTATAATTTTGTTGATATAGTTATCACAGCTTATACTGATTCTAGAATAGAAGATGTTAGGTCATACGCTAAAACAAATCCATATAGAACTGGTTTTGATATGAATGCTGAAGAATACACTAATTACGAAGGTATTCCAAATATACGTGGTGTTGATAGGATTAAATCAATGGGTGAACCTAAAGTTTATGTTTTTGATACAATTAACGATGTTAATTTGGGAACCAATAATCAAGTGAATGGGTTTTTATTTAATGACTTTTCTGAAGGTACTAGAACTGTTTTAATTGATGGTGTAAATGTTACTAGAGATATTACAACTATAAGATATATTGGTGAAGGATTCAACGAAACAAACATATCTTTATCGGCTTTAACTAAAGAAGAATATTTATTTGGTATAATTTCTCCACCAGAAGTTCAAAACGATGTATTTATAGATAGAGGTATTACAACTGTTATGGATATGCATTTAAGATTGTCAGAAATAAAGAATCTTAATGGGTTAGAAAGCTACGGAAATGGGTATTACAAGCTAAATAAACAATAATGACAGAAAAAGAAAAAGAATATAATAACAAGTACTTACTTATGAAACATTTGTTATTATCTTTGAAAGACATGAATAAAATGAATGACCATGAAATAAACTTCATGGTCAATTTATTAAATACAAAATTAAAAAATTAAAATATGGCAACGGGAACATATGGAATAGTAAGACCAGCGGATATATCACCAGATGATGTAGAAATTTTCTACCACTACACACCCTCTAGGGATAAAATAGGTAATCCTAATTTAATTAAATTAGATGCAAATGCTGTGTTACAAAAAATTGATAATCCTAACAAAGCTCAATCAAGTGTTACTGGTTTTGAGGTTTTTGGTGGTATGTATACACTTAAATTACCAGTAGGTCAATTTAATACAAAAGGTTTTTATACTATAATTATAAAACCAATAGAAATTAGAACAAAAATTGTTGACGTTGGTGTATTATCTTCATTTTCAGATATAAAAGGTTTATTATTTGATATTTCATCTTTACCACCTAATTTTACTAGTAAATTTGAAAATGATGGTTTGGTTGGTTATAGAATAGAATATCTGAATACTACGTCTTCAACAACTGATGCTAAGATTAATAATTTTTTTAGAGTAATAACATCAAATAATAGAGCTGAACCAGTTAACCAAAATTTAACAAATAGTAATCAAAAAGCAATTAGATATCGTTTTAACGATAATTCTAGTTTAACTTTTTGTACTGTATCACCAGCTTCTGCATCTAACGTTAAACCAAATGCGTTGCCTTTTATCGGACAACCAAATCAACAAGTAATAATTACGAATACTTTTTTTAACCCTATTATGATTGAGGTTGAGATGGTGGCACATGATGTTGAAACATTAGCATTTGCATTGTTTGGTAATCAAACTAAAAGTCTTGAAGATGGAATTTACACAATTTACAACTTTAATAATGATATTTACAAACAATTTAACCTATATGAAATCAAAGACCAATTTAATGGTAAACCATTATTTGAGGTTAGAGAACAAAGAAGTGTAATTGATTTTAGTAAAACATTTAATAACGTAACAACAATCTAATATTTGAAATGGCAAAAAAGATAAAAGTAGCTGGGTATTCAAAAAAAACCATGTACGATGGTAATATTGAATATAGAAATTTTAGTCCAGATTTAGTAGGTGTACAATTAGCTAGTAATGGTGGTACACCCTTATTTACTATGGGTAATTTTGCGATTACAACTAACTTGGACCCAAAAATTGATAAAAGTTATGCCACTGGTAAATATTCTAATTTCACTACTTTAGAAAATTTAGATTTAACCGTTGCTGAAACACAACTTTTATTACTAAACAATACCGCTACTTTTTTAAATTTAGATACCAAAAAATTAAAAAATTATGCTTTATTTGGTTCAATGACCGAATACATGAGAATTACATTAGAAGATATTATAACTAAATGGCCAGCATCTTTATATGCCTCACCGTTGGTTAGTATTGATGGAGATGATTATGTTGGTTATACTTATGAAGATTATACTTATGATTTTTTAACTGATAAAAGTACTTTCAAAGTTAATACAACTTTTTTAATTAATCAGTACCAAATAAATTTTTTAACAAACGGTACTATTATAGATACATTTAATGAAACGAATGATTTAAGAAACATGACAATGAATTATGGTTCTTATGCTATTTTAATTGATAATGTTGAGTATGAAGTTTTAAATTTCACTGGGTCAACTTATGAAATTAATGATTATATTTATTTCAAAGTAAAAGGTAATCCATTTACTGGTAGCACTCAATTTTCAAACATTTATTACCATATAAAACCAAAAAAAATAATTGTTGATACATATTTCAATTCTATAACTGGTTTAGGTGAATATCTTTTAAATAGGATATCAACACCTCTTTATATGGCAACGTTTGATTACCCAACTAGAACTGAAGACGGTATATTAATGTTTTCAACTAAATCTTTAACATGGCCAGTTAGTGATGGATATAATATTGATTTTGATACTACTGATTACACACAATATGCGACTGATTTATTAAATATTGCAACAAACTACGATTTGAGTGAAACAAATTTAATGACTAGATTTTTAGTTTCAGAATCAATTTCTGCTTTTGATACAACTCCAGTACATTTAGATGAAATGCATCAAGATACAACAACTGGTCAAAAAGTTAATAAAACACTTAACATTTATGGTAGGTCTTTTGATGATTTAAACCAATTTGTCCATGGTATTCAATTTGCACGTACAGTAACATATAATAGAGAAGATAATGTACCAGATAAATATTTAAAAGATTTAGCTAGAGTATTGGGTTGGGAATTAGCATCAACAATTGTTGGTGATAATTTATTAAATAATTATGTAGATTCTTCGGAATCAACTTATGCTGGTCAATCAGTAGGTATGACACCAGTTGAAACGGATAATGAATTATGGAGAAGACTTATTTTAAATTCTCCATGGATTTGGAAATCAAAAGGTGCTAGAAAATCAATAGAATTTTTAGTTAACTTCATGGGTATACCAAAAGGTTTGATAACATTTAACGAATATATCTACAGAGCCAACGCTCCGTTGGATATTGATTTATTTTTAGAAATATTAGACCAAAATGGTTTAGATACAGATTTAACTCTTTACCCTATTGATTCAGATGGATACCCTAAAACTTTACCAGATTCTCCAGATATGTATTTCCAAAACAACGGTTTATGGTATAGAGAAACTGGTGGTACTGGTGCAACTATTGATATTTTAGCTGGTAATAACCCACATGCTGGGTTTTATGACGGAGGTTATAAATACATTAATCAATTTAGAACACTTATACCTAATTTTTCAGCTGTAACTGTAAGTATTGGTGAACCATTAACAAGTGAAAAAAATATATTTACAAATTATGCTCAAGGTGTTATTACTAACTATACTGGACCAACATATGTTGATGTAGTTGCTGATGATAATACAAACATTGGAAACTGTGTTGTTTATCAATCAGAAATTATAAAAGACCCAATGCCAACACAAACAGTAACAGATTGTGGTTGTCCTTGTGATGGTGAAGATGATATTTTAAGTGTTTGTGTTGGAAAAGCACGACCAGTTTCTAAACCATGTGCAAATATTTATGGTAACTGGATAGACAGAACTACTGGATTCTATGAAGTAGATATGTATGTGTATAACCAAAAAAATGAAAACGTTGGTGTTAAACAATCAATATTTATTGATAAAGAATGTTGTAAAGCATTGGGTGGTGTTTCTGCTTATATGGACTCTACGTATGATGGTGGTGTTGAAGGTAATAGAGATATGGCAAGTAGTGGTTATGTTTGTTGTACTACAAATAAATGTGGTTGTAACGTAGCTTGTAAATGGAGTTTAATACCATTGACACCTACCCAAGATGGTAATATTATCCGTGGGTCAATTTTACAACCAATAGAAATACCAGTTGGTTCTGGTAGTTTTTATTTACAATTTGCCATGTTCCATGGTACTGGTGGTAAAGCAGTTGTTACAACAGATGGTTCAAATTGTATAGAAGGTTATACAATTCCAGTATCTGGTGTTAAAGACCCTTTTACTGGTGAAATAGGTTTTGGTTGTAAATTAACAGAAAAAGGTATTAAGGATATGGCTAAAGGTGAAGATAGCAGATTGGTTAACATATTTTTCGATAGACAAAGTGGTAAGGCTAGTTGTTGTGCATCATATACTAAAAGTTTATACGAATAAAATTAAATATAAAATTAAATATAAATAAAATATATGGGATATTTTTTTGACATAGAGGATTTTAATACTACATGTAGAGCATTGGGCGATGCCTATTTAAAATCTATGAACCAAGATAACTTAGATAATAAATATTCTTATTATCAAAAATACGGTACTTATGATGGTTATAAACCGTCACAAGAAACTATTATTTTGAATGATGATGGTAGTATCAGTTTTTTTCCTACTACTGGAGGACGAATGGATTATTCTAGAAAAGAATCGGTAGACTATGGTGGTTATTGTTGTGTAAAAAGATTACCATTTATTATGGAACAAGCAAAAACAAGAATAGGTGTATTTGAAGGTGTTGATACAACAGCTATTTATTGGGATGCTGATAAACAATCTTGTAGATGGAAACAAGAACCAGAATATTGTGCATTGGATTCATTTAAAGTTATATTAAATGCTGTCAATAATGATGGTGCTTTGTTTAATATCGACAATGATGATAAAGAATGTAGTTTAACGATAGATTTTGATTACTTGTTTAAAATGGATTGTCAAAATCTGGCTAGTATATTAAACCCATCTATAAATACAAACGCTGACCCTATTTTATCATCTCAAATAAAGATACGTCAAAATTCAATATTAAAAGTTGAAACAGAATGTTCTCAGATAACAGCTGATATATATAGAAAGTCTAATGATTTTTTAAATAGTAAATATTCTATAACTTCTTGTCCTATAACTGCACCGTTTGCTTATGGAAAAAAAGGTGCCGCTGTTTCTGCTCAAGCAACATCACTTTATTGTATAAATGAAAACAATGATGGTTTAACACAATGGGAAAATATTTTAGGTCCAGCTAGATATAACAGATTTTTAGCTGGTGATGTAAATTCATATACATGTGCTGATTTTACTGCTTTGATGGCTATAAATACTCAATTTATCAATACAAATAAACCACCAATAATTGAAGTATGTACAACACCTTTTGGTTATAAAAGTAATTTAAAGAAAGAAATTGATGAAATGGTTGTTAACAGTAAAAGTTGTCAATCTAAAGTTGATGAATTACAAGCTCAATTAAATGATTTATTAGCAAAATTAGACACACCTAGTACATGTGCAACACCAATTGAAGCATTGGAAACTTTAGACGTTTCAATGACGTTAGAAGTTGTTAACTCAGATGGTTCATTATCAACTGTATTTGAATCTCCTTTATTTCCAACTATTGGGAGTGGTAAATTATATTCATACTTAAAACTACACCCATACGATAGTGGTTTTTATATTTGCGGTGATGATAGTACTGGTGTTTGTACACCATTAAATTATGGTGGTGAATTAACTGGTCCAACAGTACCGTTTGGTTTTGATTTGGAAGATTACGCAACAACTTATAGAAATGTTGAACCATGTAATATAGTTAAAGATTCATTATTAACTGATTTAAAAACTCAATCTGGTTTAGGTAATACTGCTAGTGATATAGCAACTTTTAAAGCTAGTTTAGCAAACACTATATTTGAATCAAAATGGTTAAATTTCTCAACGATTATTGATGATATAAATGTTTTGGATTTGTTTAAAAATAAAAAGATAAAATTATCTTTAAAAATAAATAACACATGTTCAAATGTTTGTATATACATTGATAATATTAAATTAATTAGAAATTGTGTTGATGGAAATGGTAAGTCAGTATTGATTAGTGAGTCACCTGGTTTTCAGTTAGATAGAGTAATTGATAACAAGAAATCTTGGGTTAGAAATAGCAAAAGAGTAAATAGAACTTTTGATATTGCTAATAACGAAGGTACAAATATAATTAGAACAACTGATTATGATGTAAACGATGAAAGATTGGTTATAAACACCAAAGAAATTGATTTGGATATCAACATAGCAAGTGCGATAGAAAACGATGTACAATGCTATATAGATGATAATTTAGGGTTATTGG
>Ga0209596_1001574_pt1 | contig 19481 bp, 20 predicted proteins | sample M_130807_MF_Meta_FD_187314 | JGI IMG/M metagenome (GOLD analysis project Ga0209596, IMG submission 187314) | Freshwater microbial communities from Lake Montjoie, Canada to study carbon cycling - M_130807_MF_MetaG (SPAdes) (version 2) | ecosystem: Environmental > Aquatic > Freshwater > Lake...
AAGAGCGCGTCTAGTGAATGACGAAATCCGAATGACGAATGACGAACCGGATGTGTCCGGTCGCCAGCGTGCTTCGTCATTCGTCATCCGTCATTCGTCAGAGGCTCTTGCAAAACCCTCCGAAATCTCCACCCGCAGAACACGTCATCAGAGAGCGCTGCGATTTTTTGAATCCCTGCGGAGGGGTTTTGCAAGAGCCTCGTCATTCTAAATGTCCTCCCCCGTCCGTCTCGACGCGCTGCTCTCGCGCTTCGGATACTGCTCGCGCAGCGAGGCGCGCGCGTGGATCAAAGCGGGCCGCGTGCTCGTGGGCGCTGCGGTCGCGAAGTCGCCGTCGGACAAAGCCACGCCGACGAATGTGATCGTGGACGGCGAGCCGGTGGAGCATCCGCACGGCATCCTCGCGCTGCTGCACAAGCCCGCAGGCTATGTGTGCTCGCACGATTCGGACGAAGGCCCGACGATTTACGACCTGCTCCCGCCGCGCTGGCTCGCGCGCAATCCGGCGGTGACGAGCATCGGCCGGCTCGACAAGGACGTAACCGGCGCACTGCTCGTGACGGACGACGGCGAACTCGTCCACCGCTGGACTTCACCGAAGCACAAGGTCGCGAAAATCTACGAGGTCACGGTCGCGGAAAATCTGCCGGAAAATCTCGCGGAGCTTTTCGCAAGCGGCACGCTGACGCTCGAAGGCGAGGACAAGCCGTGCCTTCCCGCGCGCGTTGAAATTTTGGGCGCACGCCAAGCGCGGCTCGAGATCATCGAGGGCCGCTACCATCAGGTGAAACGCATGTTCGCGAGCCAAGGCTGCCCGGTCGTGCGGCTGCACCGGAGCCGGTTCGGAGATTTCACCGCGGACGATCTTGCGCCCGGCGAGTGGCGGCTCGTTTCGCCGCAGGCTGCGGGAGGCGGGGCTACGAGCGCTTGCCGAGAATCTTGATATTCTGCGCGGCCTTCTCCATTTCCTCGAGCTTCAGGAGCGTGGCGGCCTGCTGTTCGAGGAGCTTGGCATTTGCATCGCGCATGGCCTTGAGCATTTCGAGCGTCGCAGCTCTTTGAACGGGCGCAATCGGCGCGGGCGGGGCGAGCGCGGGAGCCGGAGCGGGCTCCGCGTCCTGCGACTGAAGCGTCGTGGCGGGCACGCCGAGGAGGAGGGCGAGGGCGAGGAAAAGGGATGCGCGTTTCATTTCTTGCCACCTCCGCGTGAGACGAAGATACGCGCGAGGCGCAGGGTCTCGGTGACGCCATTGACCTTGACCTCGATCGCCTGCTGGTTGGCGACGATCTTGTTATGCTGCTCGGCAATCTCGTTCACGAGTTGGGCGATGGCCGGATCTTCGGCGGCGGCAACGGCAGCGGCCTGGCCGGACGACGGGGAAGGGAAGCACAGCGCGCCGACGACAGCGACGGCAGCGGCTCCCCAGAGCATGATGGTTTTCTTGGGCTTCTTCATGGGTGCTGCAAAAGCCGGAAGGGTGCCCTGCCTAACAAAAATTTAGAAAATCACCGGTTGGCATTCCGCCTGCTTTGCTCTTTTTTGAGAACGCAGCAGAACAGGAATCCCAACTCCCAACCCATCATGGCCGGCCTTTCCCAACACCAATCGCTCAGTCAGTCCCAAGTTCTCGCGCCGCAGCTCCAGCAGAGCCTGCAGATCCTTCAGGTGCCGATGCTCGAACTGCGCACGCTCATCCAGGTGGAACTGGACGGCAACCCGACGCTCGAGATGGAGGACAACGATCCGAACGAGTCGAAGGTCGAGGACAAGCAGCGCGATGCGGAGGAGTTCGATGTGGAATTTGACCGCCTCTCGAAGCTCGACGACGAGTGGCGCGACTACATGGCGCAGAGCACGAATTACGTGCGCCGCTCCACCGAGGACGACGAGCGCCGGCAGTTCTTTTTTGATTCGCTCACGAAAAACGAGACGCTTCAGGAGCACCTGCTCGATCAGCTCCGCGGCTCGGAGCTGTCGAAGGAAGACGTGCAGCTCGGCGAGCTGCTCATCGGGAACACGAACGACACCGGTTTCCTCACCGTGAAGCCGGACGAAATCGCCGCGAACACGGGCCTCGAAATGGCGGATCTCGATCGCGTGCTCCAGACCATCCAGACCTTCCACCCGGTCGGCGTCTGCGCGCGCGACCTGCGCGAGTGCCTGCTCATCCAGCTCAAGCGGATCGGAAAAGAGGGCAGCCTCGAATGGCGCATCGTCTCGAACTACCTCGATGACCTCGCCAAGAAACGCTACCCCGAGATCGCGCGCCGCTGCGGAACGACGGTGGACTGCATCCAGCGCGCGGCGAATTTCATCGCCACGCTCGACCCGAAGCCCGGCCAGATTTTTTCCGCAGACCCGAACAACTACGTGCTGCCCGATGTGACCGTGGAGAAGGTCAGCGGCCTCTGGCAGGTGCTGCTGAATGGAGACCAGATCCCGCACCTGCGGATCAGCAACACCTACAAGGATCTCATGGCACAGACGGCGAACAAGGAGGACGTGCGCGACTACATCCGCGACAAGATCCGCAACGGGAAGTTTCTCATCAAGAGCATCCACCAGCGCCAGCAGACCATCTCGAACATCGCGCACGAAATCGTGAAGCGGCAGACGGAATTCCTCGAGCGCGGCCCAAGCGGGCTGAAGCCGATGACCATGGTGCAAATCGCGGACATCGTGGGCGTCCACGAGACCACGGTGAGCCGTGCGATCTCGGGCAAATACATGTCCACGCCGCACGGCGTCTTCGAGATGAAATATTTCTTCACGCCCGGCTACCAGACCGCCGGCGGCGAGAGCATGAGCAACACAAGCGTGAAGGGCGTGATCGCCGAGATGGTGAAAAGCGAGGACGGAAAAAATCCGTTGAGCGACAAGGAAATCGTGGACCTGCTCGAAAAGAAGGGCATCCCGATCGCCCGCCGCACCGTCGCAAAATACCGCAACGAGCTGAACATTCTCCCGAGCAACATGCGGAAGAGCTTCTGAGGCGCGGAGCATTGTAGCACAGGCATCCTGCCTGTGTGGTCGGTGGGCGTCCCGCCCGCAGTGTCCGAGGCGGCGGGCAGGATGCCCGCTCGCCCCACAGCCGTGGCCGCTGGCGCAAACGCGTTCGTCGTGTATGGTGCGCGTCCTTTTCCAAATGACGACACGCGCCACGACATCTCCCGCACCAAAGACGATCCGGCACATTCCGAAGATCGGCATGATCTCGCTCGGCTGCGCGAAGAACCTCGTGGACGCGGAAATCATGCTCGGCGACGTGCTCGCGCACGGGATGCAGATCACGAATGACGCGGATCAGGCGGACGTGCTGATCGTGAACACGTGCGCGTTCATTGATTCTGCGAAGGAGGAGAGCATCGAGGCCATCATCGAGGCGCACGAGGCGAAGGGGCTGAAGAAGAAGCACAAAAACCAGAAGCTCATCGTCGCGGGGTGCATGAGCCAGCGGTTCAGCGGCGAACTGGCGACGGAATTTAAGAGCGAGGTGGATGCGTTCATCGGACTCGATCAGGTGAAGGACGTGGGCGGGATCATCGAGCAGGTGCTCGGGCGCGCTCAGCCTGCAGCGCCGGCCAAGCAGACAGTCGCTACGAAGAAGGCCGACGTGCTCCTGCACGACGAATGGCAGCCGCTGAACCTCGTCTCGCGCAAGCCGGTTTACATTCCCGACTGGGACACACCGCGCGTCCGGCTCACGCCGCCGCACACGGCATACACAAAAATCGCTGAGGGGTGCAATCACCCGTGCAGCTTTTGCGTCATCCCGCAGATGCGCGGACGGCACCGTTCGCGCACGATCGAGAGCGTCGTTGCGGAAGTGCGCGGGCTTGTCGCGGACGGCGTGAAGGAGATCAACCTCATCAGCCAGGACACGACTTATTACGGCATGGACCTGTGGGCGGAAAAGGCGGGGCCGCGGCAGAAAGTGGACCCTTCGCGCGGCGTCACACTCGTGCATCTGCTGCAGGAGCTGGACAAGATCGAAGGCGAGTTCTGGATCCGCCTGCTCTACACGCACCCGGCGCACTGGAGCGACGAACTCATCGAGTGCATCGCGAAGACCCGCCACGTCGCGCGCTACGTGGACATGCCGCTGCAGCACATCCACCCGCGCATGCTCGAAATCATGAAGCGCGAGACGAGCAGCGAGCACATCGAGAATCTCATCACCCGCATCCGCGCCGGCATTCCCGGCATCGCGATTCGCACGACCTTCATCGTCGGCTTCCCCGGCGAGACGGAGGAGGAATTCGAATACCTCCTCGACTTCATCGCCCGCACGCGGTTCGAGCGGCTCGGCGTGTTCATGTATTCGCAGGAGGAAGGTTCGCGCGCCGCGAAAATGGACGGCCAGTTGCCCGCCAAGGTGAAGCAGGCGCGCTTCAAGAAGGCGATGAAGCTCCAGCAGAAAATCGCCGCCGAGATCAGCAAGGCGCAGGTCGGCAAGACCGTCCGTGCCGTCGTGGACCAGCCGCTCATCGCCCGCGGCGAGACCGACGCGCCGGACATCGACGGCCGCATCCTGCTGAAGAAGCCCGCGCCCGTCGGGGAGTTTATGAACGTGCGCATCACCGGCACGCAGGTGTATGACCTCGTGGGTGAGGTGGTGTGATGGAACTTCTCGGCATGAGTATTCGAGATCTGATTCTCCCGATTCGGAAATCAATGGGTTGCCAAACTGGAAGCCAACAGGCAGGAATGCTGCTACTCTCCCGCAAGAATGAGCAACGTCACACGAACCCCTGAAGCCGAAGGCCTAGATGTGGTGTTGGTGGGATCGTTCAACCCGGCAATTTTCCACCCGGAATGGTTTTTCCGACAGGGTCTCATCGCGGAACAAGACGCTCTGGAAGCGAAGATTCAGGATGTGAGCGGTGAAATCACTGTCGCGCAATTGTGTGGAATGCGTCTTCAGTGCGTGGGCGATCGATTCAGTCTCGGAACCAACAACGTATCGCTCGCCGAACGGATGCAGGATTTGATTCTTCAGACATTCACGTTGCTTTCCCATACGCCAATCACTGCGTGCGGCATCAATCCGCGTGTTCATTACTCTGTCGTAAACACTGACTATTGGCACAAGATCGGCCATACACTTGCCCCAAAGGAGCCGGTGTGGAATGACCTGTTCGAACAACCGGGGATGCAGTCACTGACCATCAAGGCACCTCGCACGGGTGATTACCCAGGCGAAATCAATGCTACGGTTGAGCCTTCGATGAAGTTTCCACCCGGAATTTACGTCAGGGCGAATTACCATTTCGGGTTGTCACCTGAAACCGCCCACGCTGGAGCCGCAGAATTGGCGTTGAAATTCCTTCGAGCCGAGTGGAAGCCAGCGTGCGGTGCAGCGAGGAAGGTCGCGGAACAAATTTTTACGAAAATCAAACCTGATCATGACTGAAGGAACTTCAACGTTGGATCTTCCACTGAAATGGGCGGCAAAGGAAGGACGCAAGGACGACGCGCTCCAGACTGGATTCTTTCTATTCCAAGGTGATGAAGGGCGCGTTGTTGTGCGAAGCCCGTCGGAGAAGCGCGTTGTTATTCCGGACAGTCGTTCCGTGACGACTACGCCCAGCGGTTCCGAATCCGGAGCAAGGACTGCATCTCCTGCAAGTGCGACACATGTTCCAGAAACAAGAGTGCTTCGTGGCCAACTCAACCAACGCTACATTCAACTCAAAAAATACGAGGGATTCGTGACTGCCCGCGACGAGAACAGTTTTTGGGCAAGACTGTTTGAAAACGATAGCGATTACCCGGTTATTGAAGCGGAGTTTGACCTTGAAGAGCTTTCGGAAACCGACCGTAAACTGGTCGTCGAGGGAGCGCCGATGGTCTGGACTATCGGCTACGGTTACGAGGGCAGCACGCGCAAGCGGGAGTCCTTGATTTACCTGCGCAGACTTCCGGCTTGGAGTGACAAGGAACTTGAAAAAGGCCGGGCCGCAGCGGATGACCTGACTCGTGGCATCCAATGGGAATAAACTGACCGTCGCTCCCGGTTCGCAAGAACTGGAGGTGTCTGTATTTGGACCGGGGTTTGGAGAATGCATTCTTCTTCATCTTGGAGACGGCAATTGGGCGGTCATTGATTCCTGTCTCGACGCCACATCCAAACAGCCCGCTGCGCTACACTACCTCAACGGGTTTGGCGTAACCCCGGCGAGCTCCATCCAGCTCGTCGTCGCCACCCATTGGCATGATGATCACATGGATGGCATCAGCAAGGTCTTTCAAGCGGCCACCGGCGCAACCTTCGCCTGCACGGCGGCAGTGCAGCAGCCAGACTTCAATGAGATTTTGGCCGCATGGACAGGCACGCAATTCTTGGCTGGCGGCTCAGGGATTGATGAACTTCGAAGCATTCTTGCCGAACTACGAAAGCGGAGCACCAGTGCTCGTAAGGTTGCCCCAAAGCTCGCAGGTGTAGGCAGGTCACTGTGGCCGATAAACGGCAAACCCAATCCGTGCGGAATGTCCATCACGTGTCTATCCCCCTCAGACGCGGCGGTGCTGGCAACCATCAGCCGACTGAAGGGAGTCGCTCCCGCCTCATCGAAAGTTCGGCGACGCCTGCCGCACCTCAAGGAAAACGACACTTCCGTTGTGTTGAGTGTTGAAGCTGCAGGGCATCGCGTCTTGCTTGGTGGGGACTTACACGTCAGGGCTGACCGGTCGCTGGGTTGGCTCGCTATTGTTGATGACCACGAAGGTTCAGACGCCAGACATCATGCCTTCAAGGTTTCGCATCATGGTTCGCCGACAGGCGACCACGATGATGTTTGGAGCAAATTGACGATGGAACAAACATGCGCAGTCACAACCCCATTCGTGGGCGGGAGTGTCCGCCTGCCATCCGTCGAGGATTGCCAGAGGATTCTGTCGAAAACGCAGAACGCTTATCTCTCAGCACCACCGCTTTCAGGGAAGTTTCGAGACGCCAACAGGGCCGTAGAAAGAACAGTTCAGGAAACGACCCGCGCGGTTCAGTTCGTGCCAGGCAAATATGGCCACGTCCGCTTGCGAAAACATCTGAACGCAGATCCAAATACGCCTTGGCAAGTTGAGTTGTTTGGCTCGGCAGTCAGCGTGTCGAATTATGTGAAATCGTTATCCTGAGAGTCGGCTTGACGGTTGTTCTGTCGCCGAGCCGCGCCCTTTGTAGGCCAGCGCAAACACCACGAACACGCACGCAACCGACACTGACAGGCCGCCCCAGAATTGCGGCCAGTGGGTCACTTTTTCCGTCGTGCTCGCGGAGAACCACCAGCCGCAGCCGAGGTAGCCGAGCGTGTTGCCGAAGCCGGAATACATGAGGACGAAGAGCGCCTGGGCGCGGGCGCGCCAGCGGGCCTCGATGCGCTGCTCGAGGTAGATCTGCATCGTGATGAAAAAGAGCGCGAATGCGAAACCGTGCAGCGTGATGCCGGTGAGCAGCCACCATTTCCCGTCGAATGCGCAGAGGCCGTAGCGCAGCACGCCGAAGCCGATGCCGGCAAGGAAGACGTGCTTCAGCCGCCAGCGCGTGAGAACGCCGGCGAGGCTGAACATGGCGATGACTTCGGTGACCTGGCCGAGTGTCATCCAGGCGGTGGTGTGCGTGAGCCCGAGCTGCGCGAGGTGCGTGGGCGAGTAGGGGTAGTATGCGGCGAGCGGGATATTGTAGAGCGCGGCGGCGACGAAGACGACGAGGTTGTCGCGGTTGCGCAGGAGCAGGAGGGCGTCGAGGCCGAGGCGCTGCTTCCATGTGAGGTGCTCGGTCGGCGCCGGCGGCGCAATGGCCGGCAGCGTAAAGCTGAACGCAAGGACAAGCACCCACGCGACGGTGCCGCAATAGCCGGCGAGCGCGGAACGGTCGGCATTCAGCAGCGAGACGATGATGCAGCCGAGCACCCAGCCGACAGTGGCCATCGCGCGGATGGGGCCAAATTGCCGCCGCGCATCGCCGAGACGCGAGAAGACGATGGTCGTCGAGATGCTCCAAGTGGGCGTGGAAAAAAGCGCGTGCAGCAGGATGAGCCCGAGCACGGCGAGCGGCGGCGCGTGGAATTTGATCGCGGTCGTCGCGGCGCACATCGCGCAGCCGGTGGCGAACGCGAGCCAGCGCAGGAGCTTCACGGGTGCCATGCGCTGGTCGGCGATCGCGCCGAAGATGAGCGGCGAGATGAACGCGGAAATTCCGCCCGTCGCAAATGCGAGCGCCTTCACGCTGACCGTTGCGCCGAAAATGCGGACGTCGGTGTAGCCGTTGCCATCGAGTACGGAGCCGAGCGGCACGAACCACATGCCCATCGCCATCCCGTGGATGAAGAGCAGTGTCAAAAGTTCGGCGTACTCGCGCCACCATTTCGATTCGTTCACGCGGCGAGGGACGCATGGAGCGGCGGGGGATGGCAAGCGGGGAGCACTGGAATGACGAATGACGACCAGTGACGCGCTTCGTCATTCGTCATCCGTCATTCGTCATTTCATCTTCTGGCTTCACACGCGGCGCAACAAGGCGCACAAACCGCACGACCTTGATGAAAGTCTCCGACCTTCGCGGCATCCTCACCTACGTCCCGCGCTTCCGCGAAAAAATCTTCGTGATCGCGGTGGATGGCGAGATCGCGTCGTCGCCGAATTTCGGAAACATCCTGCTCGACCTCGCGGTGCTGCGTTCGTTGAGCGTGAAGGTGGTTGTCGTCCACGGCGCGGCGTTTCAGATCGAGAAGCTCGCCATCGCGCGCGGCGTGAAGCTGAGCAACACCGACGGCACGGGCATCACCGACGAGGCGACGCTCCAAGTCTCGCTCGACGCGGCGACCACGCTGATGAACGAAATCATGCAGGGCCTCACGAGCGTGGATCTGCGCGCGGCGTACGCGAACGTCATCATCGCGCACCCTGCCGGCATTCTCGGCGGCGTGGATTTTCTGCACACGGGAAAAGTCGAGCGCGTGGACACAAAGCTCCTCCAGCTCCTCCTGAACGAGGGCGTGATCCCGGTCGTCCCGCCGATCGGATTCGACGGCGAAGGGCGCACGTTCCGCGTGAACAGCGACGCGATCGCCGTGGAAATCGCGGAGGCGCTGCAGGCCATGAAGATCATTTACCTCGGCGCACGCGATGCAGTCGTGGCGAATGGCGAACTCGTCCGCCAGCTCAGCATCGCCGAGGCCGAGGACCTCGTGAAGAAGCGCCGCGGCCAGGTGGATGTGATCTCACTTTCCAAGCTCGAGCACGGCGCACGCGCCTGCCGCAACGGCATCGCACGCGTCCACCTGCTGAACGGCAACGTGGACGAGGCGCTGCTCGCCGAAGTGTTCAGCGCCGAGGGCGTGGGCACGATGATCTACAGCAACGACTACCAGCAGATCCGGCGCGTGTTCAAAAAGGATGTGCGCGCGCTGCTCGTCCTCATCCGCTCGTCCGTCGAGCACGCCGAACTCGTGAAGCGCACGCGCGCCGACCTGATCGCGCAGCTCGACGACTACTGGGTGCTCGAGATCGATCGCCAGCTCGTCGCGTGCGTCGCCTTGCACGACTACCCCGAGGCGCACAAGTCCGAGCTCGCCTGCCTCTACGTCGCAAAGAGCCACGAAGGCCAGGGCTTCGGCCGCAAGCTGATGGCCTTTGCCGAGCAGCTCGCAGCGCAGCGCGGCATGAAGCACATCTTCGCGCTCTCGACTCAGGCGTTCAATTATTTCCAGCAAAAGGGCGGCTACACCGAGGTCTCGCCCGACGAGCTCCCGCCCGAGCGCCGGAAAAAATACGACGCAAGCGGAAGGAACTCAAAGGTGCTCCAACGCGCGATCGCCGCCGCAGTCGTCGATCCCGCGCGCGCCTGATCCGTAGCCGCCGACGGCAGGAGGCGGGCACACTTTCGAACGCGGAATGCGGAAAATAGATCAGCCCGCCTCCTGCCGTCGGCGGCTACGGGTTGAACGCGACGCTCGCGTTTTCTACTCGTGGCTGATTAGCGTGCGCGACGAATGAATCCCGCCCTCCTCCTCGACGCTGTCGTGATCGTCGCGTACTTCGCGCTCGTCATCGGCATCGGGCTTTGGATGAGCCGCGGGGAAAAATCCGTCGAGGGCTTTGCGCTCGGCGGGCGGCAGATCGCGTGGTGGGCGGTGCTCGCGAGCATCCTCGCGGCGGAGATTTCCGCGGGTACTTTTTTTGGCGCGCCGGGTGAAGGTTTCGCTCTCAGGAACTACACCTACATCCAGCTCATCATCGGCTACCTGCTCGCGCGCATCGTGGTGAGCGCGGTGTTCATCCCGGCGTTTTACCGGCACGGGGTGGTGAGCATTTACGAATTCCTCGGGACGCGCTTCGGCCCGCGCACGCGGCGAGCGGCGTCGGCGGTGTTCCTCGTCACGCGGCTCCTCGCGAGCGGCGCGCGGCTGTGGGTGCCGACGGTCGTGCTCGTGATGATCTGGAATCTCGCGCATCCCGGCGCAGCGGCGACTCCTCTGCGCGAATTCTGGCTCACGGGCGGTGCGCTCGCATTTGTCGCCGTGGCGACGGCGATCTACACGACCATCGGCGGCATCCGCGCGGTGATCTGGACGGACGTGCTGCAGATCGTCGTGCTCGTGTGCGCCCTCGCATTTTCGCTGCACTATCTAATCTCCCACGTCGGCGGCTGGGACGTGGCGAAGGAGCACCTGCTCGGCGCGAAAATGTTCGATCCGGGCACGCAGGCGGGCCTCGGATTCTGGGGAAATGTGAAGCATATCCTCGAACAGGAATACACGCTGTGGGCGGCGTTCCTCGGCTCGACATTTGTGACCCTCGCCACGCACGGTACCGATCAGGACATGGTGCAGCGGATGCTCACTGCGAAAAACAAACGCCAGAGCGCATTCGCGACGATCGTGAGCGGGCTCGCGGATATCCCGATCCAGATGTGCGTGCTGAGCATCGGCATCCTGCTCGCGGTGTACTACGGCGCGGCCACGGACCCGCTGCTGCCGCGCAACGCGGAAGGCGCGATCATCGCAAACAAGGCCTTTCCGCATTTCATCCTCACGGCGATGCCCGGCGGGCTGCGCGGCCTCGTGCTCGCGGGTGTGCTCGCGACCACGATGGGATCGCTGAGCACCGCGCTGAATTCTCTCGCGACCTCGTACGTGCGCGACTTTCACTTCCGCTGGTTTGGCGAGCCGAAGACGGAGGCCGGCCGCGTGCGCGTGTTCCGTTTCGGCACGCTGCTCTTCGCGGTGCTGCTCATCACAGTCGGCCTCGCGACCGCGTGGGTGAGCACGATGAATCCGAAGCTGCGCATCATCCCGATCATCCTCGGAATTTTCGGCTACACGTACGGCTCACTGCTCGGCGTGTTTCTCGTGGGCCTCTTCACGCGCGGCCGCGGGAGCGAAGCCGGCAACCTCGCCGCGATGGCCGCGGGTTTCCTCGCGGTGATGTATCTGAGCGGGCTCGACGCCTCCGTCGCGGCGATGTTTGGCCTCAAAGGACTGCCGCGCGCCGCATGGATGCCGACGCTCGAATTTCCATGGTGGATCTTCGCCGGCACGCTCGTCACCACGGCGACCGCGCTCTGCTTCCGCACGCCGGCGGGCCGGATCGCGGACACGGCGGAAAAAAACGCGCAGCCCTGAAACCCGCATGGACACTGGTTTCCAGCTTCATGCTGATTTTTTGGCACTTTGCGATCGCCTTGGAAGCGGCATAAATACGACACTTTTACGTCACATTCCCCCGCTGCCCCTCGGAAAATTTCCGCGCTCGCGCACAGCAAGACTTTTTTGCGGAAAAATGTTCGGCGTTTTGCATGAAAAATCTTGGCATCGGAGCGCGTGGTTTTCAGACTCCGACCGCACCTGCGGACGAAAGCGAATGCGGTGTGAATAACTTGTGAGTAACTCCTGCATTTCATATCCACGCACATCAGTAACGGCTTCGTCACGGAAGTCCGCAGGGATTTCGTGCCGGGAGAAAGTAAATATCTGCGTTCCACAGGAAGCGCATTCTGAAACCGCATTTTCACAGGGACTTACGGCGTCAAACCAAAATTCCCATCGGATTTTTGTGGAACGCAAAAATGTCTCGGACCCGTCGCAATCCGCGGCATTCTCGCTGCTGACCGCAGCAATTCTCTAAAACTCTCCCCTCCGTCTTGCCTGTGGATAAAAATCCGAATCCGTCCCTTCTCAAGTCCCTCTGGGACAAAATTTCGACCGCACTCCGCTCGGAGGTTTCGGGCGAAGTTTTCGATCGTTGGTTCAAGGCCGTCGAGCCTGTGGAAATCAACGGCCAGCACATCACGCTGAAGGTCCCGAACGACATCTACCGCTACTGGATCGAGGACAACTACATCGGCTCGCTGCGCGCCGCGATCCTGCTCGTCGCGAAAGGCGATCTCGAAGTGCGCTTCGTGTGCGACGGCGCCGCCGCCATGCCCGAGCCCGAGGTGCACCGCGCGCCCGTGCCCGCGCCGGCGACAGAGGCGGAGATCGAGGAAAAGGCCGTCGCAAACGGCATGAACCCGCGCAACACCTTCGAGACATTCGTCGTCGGCGCGAACAACCAGTTTGCACACGCCGCGTGCAGCGCCGTCGCGAAGACGCCGGGAAAAGTTTACAACCCGCTCTTTTTCTACGGCGGAGTGGGACTCGGAAAAACGCACCTCATGCACGCCATCGGCCAGCATGTCCTCGCGAACCGCAAGGGTGCGAAAGTTTCCTACGTCACGAGCGAGAAGTTCACGAACGAGTTCATTGACGCGATCCAGAACGGCACGCTCGTAAAATTCCGCAAGCGCTACCGCCAGGTGGACGTGCTGCTCATCGACGACATCCAGTTCCTCGCCGGCAAGGAACGCTCGCAGGAGGAATTTTTCCACACGTTCAACACGCTTTTCGACGGCCACAAGCAGATCGTCCTCACCTCCGACCGGCCGCCCGCGGAGATCAACAACCTCGAGCCGCGCCTCGTCTCGCGTTTCGAATGGGGCATGGCCGCCGAGCTGCAGCCGCCGGATGTGGAGACGCGCACCGCGATCTTGCAAAAGAAGGCCGCCGCGCTCGGCGTGAAGATCGAGCCCGCGCTGATTGAATTTCTCGCACAGCGCATCCGCACAAACATCCGCCGGCTCGAAGGCGCGCTCATGCGCGTGGCGTCGTTCATCTCGCTCAGCGGCGGCCCGCTGTCGCAGGAGCGCGTGGAGATGCTGCTGAAGGATCTCTTGCAGGAGGAGGCGCGCCGCAGCGTGAGCATTGACAACATCCAGAAGCGCGTGGCCGAGCACTTCGACGTGCGCATCGCCGACATGACGAGCAAGCGCCGCCCGAAGAACATCGCGTTCCCGAGGCAGATCGCGATGTACATCGCTCGCGAACTCACGAAGTCCTCGCTCATGGAAATCGGCGACGCATTCGGCGGACGCGACCACGGCACCGTGCTGCACGCGCACCGGCTCGTGAAGGATCGCATCGGCACGGATGAAAAAATCCGGCAGGTCGTGAAGTTCCTGCAGGATCAGTTGCAGCGGTAGCAGCGGTAGCAGCGGTAGCAGCGGATCTGCGGGTGTAGGATGGGCGTCTCGCCTGTCGTGGTAGGACAGCCCGTCTCGGCTGTCTTGGTCGCAAGTGTGTGGACAGCCGGGACGGGCTGTCCCACCACCCAAAGGATGCACCCGCAGCACGGTGTAACTTCCGCAGACAAGATGACCTTCCCGCCGGGTGCCGCATGGCTGGATGGCTCGCTCTACGTGATGTCGCCACCGGGCCTGTGGAAACTCACGGACACAACGGGCAGCGGCGTGGCGGACAAGCGTGAGATGCTCATGAGCGGATTCGACTACTCGGGGAATGCGGCGGACGTGCATGGGCCATTCGCGCATCCGAACGGACGGCTCTACTGGTGCCACAGACGCAATGGCCATAAGGACGTGAGCATCGCACACGCCGCCGGCAATGCGCTCGCGATGAAGCCGACGACGGATGCCACGCCCGCGCTGCTGCACCGCATCACGGGCGAACTGTATCGCTCGGTGGAGCATCAGGTCATGTTCGCATTGATCACCGCAGGCGATGCGAAGACCATCGCCGCCGCATTTCGCCACGACCACACGCCCGCGTTGAAACACCGCGTGCTCACCGTGGTGGCTCTTTGCTTCGGCGTGGCGTCAACCTGGATGTTTGAGGTGTGATATTTTTCCAGCGCGCAATCGGCCCGCGGGCTGCTAGCTACAAGGGCAGCCCACACATTTCCCATGCAAGATCCCAACGTCGGCGCTAGCAATCGGCCCATTCGCAGCAACTCCATCGGCGACCCGCGGCTCGACCAAAAAGTCCGCGAACTCGTGGACGAAATCCAGATGGAGAAGCCGCGCGAGCTGATCGAGGAAATGATCGTCACCGCGCTGAAAATGGCGCGCGACCGGACGAGCGTGGCCGATTTGAAAATGCTCAACCGCGCACTGAAAGAGCTGCGCTTTGCGAGCCGCGTCTTTGCGCCGTACCGTGAGCGCAGGAAGGTCGCCGTCTTCGGCAGCGCGCGCACCTCGGAGGATGCGGAGGAATTCAAAGCAGCGGAAAAATTTGGACGCCAGATGCGCGAGCGCGGCTACATGATCGTGACCGGCGGCGGCGACGGCATCATGGGTGCGGCGCAGCGTGGCGCGGGCCGCGAGCACAGCTTCGGGCTGAACATCCGGCTGCCCTTCGAGCAGTCCGCGAATCAGACGATCGACGGCGACAAGAAGCTGATGAACTTCAACTATTTCTTCACCCGCAAACTGAACTTCGTGAAGGAGACGCACGCCATCGCGCTTTTCCCCGGCGGCTTCGGCACGATGGACGAAGGCTTCGAGGTGCTCACGCTCATGCAGACGGGCAAGGCGCGCATCTTCCCGTTCGTGCTCGTGGACAAGCCCGGCGGCACGTACTGGCAGACGTGGCTGGCATTTCTCCGCGGCCATCTGCTGAAGCTCGGCCTCGTCTCGGAGGACGATTTCAATTTCCTGCACCACTGCGAAACCGTCGAGTGCGCCGTCGAGCACATCGCGCATTTTTACTCAAACTACCACAGCTCGCGCTGGGTCGGCGGCAAGCTCGTGATCCGGCTCCAGCATCCGCTTTCGCAGAAGCTCGTGGAGAAAATGGACACGGAGTTCGATGACGTGCTCGCGAGTGGAAAGTTCACGCAATGCGCTGCGCTGCCCGAGGAATCCGGCGAGCCCGACATCGCGCACCTCCCGCGCGTCGTCTTCCAGCCGCGCCGCAGGAATTTCGGCCGGCTGCGGAGTGTGATTGATGCGGTGAACCGGGAGTAGTGTGGGCGTCGGGAAACGCAGGAGCAACCGACGACGAAAGGAGGCAGGCCTAGGTTCATTTGAACGCCTTTCGAGTTACTTCTTTATAACCACTCACAAAAGCCTTCTCGAACGCCAACGCCCATGCCTCCGAATCGGATGCTCCCTCTTTTCTTGCAAGCTGGAGCGCTGCGCTGTGCAGTTCTTCAGCTGTCGGAATTGGTAACCCGTCACGACCTGCCTGTTGTCCAAGAAAATGTCCTTTGTTCAGGCCATCATCAATATCGTGATTCCTTGCGACGATCTTAGGATCTGGAGTGGGCTTGGGTGTTTGTGAAGCGATACTGGCGGTTGACTGTGAGGACGGCGTTGGATTAGCTGATGGTGGTGTGTGGCCAGAACGACGGCCGAGAAGAGCAGCGACGCCAAAGAAAACGAAGAGAATCCAAACGTCAGTCAGCTTTAAATTATTTGGGTCAAAGCGCATCCAGCTCACCCAACGCGGACGAACGGCGGGTTGCGCCTTCGAGGGTGGCGAAGACAATCCTAGGTTTGGAGAGTTGGACGAGGATGGAACCGTCACCTTTCCGCCGCACGATGGACAAGTGCCGGAGGTTCCGCACATAGAGTCATCCGTTGCGATACGTTGCCCACAATGGATGCAGTGGAACTTTAAGTTCATAGACCCTCTATCTTTTTCCAAATTTTAGAATTTTTCTTAAGCAGCTTATTCGGCAAAATAAGCCAAACAGGATAACCATGTGATGTTGGCATCCCAACAGCCATCCTCTTGCCGCTCTTTTTCTCCGGGTCATCCCACTCTCTGCGTGCGACGTTCCAACGCATGGCGATGCACGGTTCGCCGTCCCAATCTAATTTCGCCACTGAGACCGATTTGTCCCCACCGTCATAAACAACTTGAACGTTGCTGACACAGTCTTTGGGACTGTTGACGCTGCTGGGCGGTGTGTAGTTCATGCATGTCGTGTATTTGCGGATGCACGGCATTTCGAGAAATTTTCCTGCAGAGGACAAGACACATGGCTGGCGCCCCAGAGGGACAAGAGACATTTGCAAGCGCTACACTCCACCTATGCCGTCCGGTTCGCAACCACGTAGTCATGCAGCGCATTCACCGAGGCGAGCGCCTGCTTTGCCGCGTCGGAATTTGGCACCTTCACGCCGAAGTGCTTCTCCAGGCCGACGACGAGTTCGAGTGCATCAATCGAGTCGAGGCCGAGGCCCTCGGGGCCGAAGAGCGGCATGTCGTCGCGGATTTCGTCCTTCGTCACTTTGAGCATGAGGCTCTCGACCATCATCGTCTTGATTGCGTCGCGGAGGTTTTCGTCGGCCATGTTGTGATTGCGGATTGCGGATTGGAGATTGCGGATTGTTGTTGGCTTTGCGTGCTCCAATCCGCAATCGGAAATCCCGAAACTGCAATTTGAAATCCCGTCTCGACCAACTCCTCGTCACGCGCGGCCTCTTCGAGAGCCGTGAGAAGGCGCGGCGTGCAATCATGGCGGGACAGGTGCGCGTGGGCGGGCATGTCGCGGACAAGGCGAGCCGCGAGTTCACCGAGGATGCCGTGGTCGAGGTCGCCGTACCCGAGCGCTACGTCGGGCGCGGCGGGTTCAAGCTGGAGGCGGCGCTCGCGCATTTCGCCATCAATCCCACCGGCCTCACGTGCCTCGACATCGGCGCGAGCACGGGCGGCTTCACGGACTGCCTGCTGCAGCACGGCGCGGCGAACGTGTGGGCGATTGATGTCGGCCACTCGCAGCTCGATTGGAAAATCCGCAGTGATCCGCGCGTGGTCGTCCGCGAAAAGCTGAACGCGCGGAATCTCACGCGCGACGACATTCCCGATCCCATCGCGCTCGCCGTCGCGGATGTCTCGTTCATTTCACTCACGCTCATCTTGCCGCCCGCGCTCCGCCTGCTTACGAGTGGCGGCGTGATCGTCCCGCTCATCAAGCCGCAGTTCGAACTCCGCCGGGAGGAAGTAGGCCGCGGCGGGATCGTGCGCGACCCGCTGCTGCACGAGGCGGCGGTCGCGCGCATCCGCGACTTTGTGGAGAAAATGCCGGCCGCTCCGTGCGCCGATGGCGGCATCGTGAAGCTGGAATGGTGCGGCCACATCGAATCCCCAATCCTCGGCGGAGAGGGCAACAAGGAATTCCTCGCATGTCTGCGCGCCACCTCGGCCTGATCGCAAACGACAGCAAGCCCGGCGCGCGCGAACTCGTCGCTGCGCTCGTGAGCGAATTCGCCGCGCACCCCGTCGCGCTGCATCTCGACCGCCGTGCGGCAAAATTGATCGGTGCGGAAAACTCCGAATCCGAATCCGAGCTGGCCGCACACTGCGAGATGCTCGTCGTCCTCGGCGGCGACGGCACGATCCTCGACGCACTGCATGCGCTCGGCGACACGCTGCGCCCACTTTTCGGGATCAATCTCGGCACGCTCGGTTTCCTCACCACCGTCGGCGCAAGCGAACTCGCCAGCGCCGTGCAGGCGATCGTCGCGCGCGACTACGTTCTCAGCGAGCGCACGCTGCTGAAGGTCGAGATCGTGCGCGATGGCGCGGCGATCCTCTCGCGCACTGCGCTGAACGACGCCGTCGCGAGCCGTGGTGAAATCTCCCGCCTCGTGCGGCTGAACGTGCGCCTCGGCGACACCGTGCTCACGCAATACAACGCCGACGGCCTCATCGTCGCCACGCCCACGGGCAGCACCGCGTACAGCCTCAGCGCCGGCGGCCCCGTGCTCGATCCGGGCAGCGGCGTTTTCATCGTGAATCCCATCTGCCCGCACGTGCTCACGAACCGCGCCGTCATTGTCGCCGACAGCACGCCCATCACCATCACGCCCGCGGACGAATCGCCCGACATGCTGCTCACGCTCGACGGACGCGTCGTCCAGCGCATCGAGCGCGGCGACACGATCCGCATCACGCGCGCACCGCAACGCCTGCCGCTCGCGATGCTGCCCGGCGTCTCGTTTTTCGATGTGCTCCGGCAAAAGTTGAAATGGAGCGGAGCAGCCGTTTGATTCCCTAAAATGCAGCGCCTCTTCCGACACCTCACCTTCGCCGCGCTCACGCTCACCGCGCTCGCGCCTGCAAAATCCGCGGCGCAAAAACCCGCCGTCCGCGCCGTGCCTGCGGTGCCCACGATTTCCGAGCACATGCGCGAGGAACTCGGCATCAATGAATTCACCACGCCTAGCATCGCCGTGCTGCTGAAGGCGCTCATCGCGCTGCGGCCCGTGCCTTACGACGACGTGGCACGCGAACTCCCCGCGCAGAATGCCGCCGACCGCGCGCGGCTCGCACTCTCGACCGGCGCGGTGATCGCGGATGGCTTCCTCGCCATCGTCGCGGAGAAGCAGTCGCGCATCGAGCCCGTCGCACGCGCGCTCGTCCGGCAGGCGAAGGGTCTCGGAGTCGGCGAACACGTCACGCGGCACAGCCGCAGCATCCTGGAAAAGGCCGTGGTGAAAAACTGGGCCGGCATCCAGAAGGAACTCATCGGCACGCAGCGCGACGTAGAGGGCGGGATGATGGCGCTGCGCGACGAGGAAATCGCACACCTCGTCTCACTCGGCGGCTGGTGGCGCGGGCTGGAGATTTCCTCCGGGATCCTCTCGAAGCAATATTCCGAGCAGGGCGCGACGCTCATGGCGCAGCCAGTCGTGATTGATTATTTCGCCGACCGCATTTCGACGATGCACCCGAATTTCCAAAAGACGAAGCTCTGGGCGGGCCTGAACAACAAGCTCGCCGAAGTGCGCAAGCTCGCCGTGAAGCCCGACAAGGCGCTGCCGACTGTCGAGGAAGTGCGCGCGATCCACGCCATTGCGAAGGCGATGAACGACCTCATCGCCACGCCGGAGGAGTAGTTCTCAGTGCTCAGTTCTCAGTGGTCAGTCGGAACAATTTCGGACAGCGCCGCCCTGGGCTGGCTTGCTTTGCACCTTTGGTGCTCCAAAGTTCGTCGCACCATCAACGTGCCGTGTCGGCTCACAGGGTTTGAATCGGCAGAACGCCACTCGATTGACTGGACACCGGGCACTGAGCACTGAGAACTGAACACACATGCCCACTACCGACGCCATCCGCCAGCAACTCGCCACGGTCAAGTATCCCGGCTTCAGCCGCGACATCATCAGCTTCGGCCTCGTGAAGGACATCGTGATCGC
>Ga0209596_1001575_pt1 | contig 19481 bp, 13 predicted proteins | sample M_130807_MF_Meta_FD_187314 | JGI IMG/M metagenome (GOLD analysis project Ga0209596, IMG submission 187314) | Freshwater microbial communities from Lake Montjoie, Canada to study carbon cycling - M_130807_MF_MetaG (SPAdes) (version 2) | ecosystem: Environmental > Aquatic > Freshwater > Lake...
TTGGCAATAAAGTATTTAACGATTATCCATTAGCAGAACTTGTGGCGTATATCGACTGGACACCATTCTTTATTTCCTGGGAAATGAAAGGATCGTATCCTAAAATTTTGAAGGATCCGACCAGAGGAGAAGAAGCACGCAAATTGTTTGAAGATGCGCAACTGATGTTGAAAAAAATTGTTGATGAAAAATGGTTGAAGGCAAATGCGGTGATCGGAATTTATCCAGCAAATGCAGTGGAAGATGATATTGAAGTTTACGAAAATGAAACCTATAAAAAAGTGAAAACTGTTTTTCATTCGCTGCGTCAGCAAACAAAAAAACCGGCTGGACAATACAATGTGGCGCTTTCGGATTTTGTTAAACCGAAACCCCTCTCTATCCCTCCCCGCAGTGGAGAGGATTTTAAGAGCTCCGAATTAAACACAACAAATAAAATCGATTGGCATTCAAATATTGATAATGCAAAGCAACACCGCTCAGATCCAACTGTTGCAGAAAAAATAGTTTGGGAGCATTTACGAGCCAAGCAAATTGATTTAAAATTTAGAAGGCAACACTTAATTGATAAATACATTGTTGATTTTGTTTGTCTAGAGAAAAGACTAGTTGTAGAAATTGATGGAAAATATCACGAACAAAATAAAGAACAAGATGATATAAGAACTTCTGTTTTAGAATCATTGGGTTATAAAGTAATTCGTTTTACAAACGAAGAGGTAATTGCAAATATAGATTCTGTAATAGCTAGCATAAAAGAAACATGCTTAGCACAGCCAGCCCTCTCCCCTGTGGGGAGAGCTGGAGAGGGGTCCGATTACATCGGTGCATTTGCAGTAACAACAGGAATTGGTATAGATGCACATGTAGCGAAATTCGAAAAAGAACACGATGATTATTCTGCTATTATGTTAAAAGCATTGGCCGATCGTTTGGCAGAAGCTTTTGCAGAAGTGATGCACAAAAAGGTACGTAAGGAATTCTGGGGATATGCAGCAGATGAAACATTGAAAAATGAAGATCTGATTAAAGAAGAATATGCAGGTATCCGCCCCGCACCGGGCTATCCTGCACAACCCGATCATACAGAAAAAGCTACTTTATTTAATTTGTTGGAGGTAGAAAAAAATACCGGAATAACATTAACAGATAGTATGGCTATGTTTCCAACAGCAGCTGTAAGCGGCTTGTATTTTGCACATCCTCATTCGCACTATTTTGGTATTGGAAAAATTCAAAAAGATCAGGTAAGGGATTATGCAATAAGAAAAGGAATGGATCTTGATAATGCAGAACGCTGGTTAGGACCTAATCTGGCCTACTAATAATTTTATACCTTTATACTATGAAACCGCATATAAAATATTTTTGCTGCTTAGTACTTTCCCTTTTTTGCATGAACACTGCTTTTGCTCAAAAAAATGAAAAGCATAAAGAGAAGACAGGTGTAGCAGCTAAGTATGAATTAGTCGGACCAGTGTGTAATGGAATTATGCGGGTGAGATTAAATCACAAATGGGGTTTTATTGATACAACAGGAAACGTAATTGTTGCACCTAAATACAATGAAGTAACTAATTTTTCTTCAGGTGTAGCCAGAGTAAGAATTGGGCAGCGATGGGGATTGATAGATGCTACAGGCACCATCATCATTAAAGTGGAGTGTAATTTTATTGGAGAATTTGTTGATGGAGTTGCAAAAGTTGTAATTGATGGAGTCGACTATTACACCGATACAAAAGGTATGCGAGTAAAATAAAAAGATCCCTGAATCTGAGGGGAGCGCGCTTCGAACTCCACCTCAGCTTTTGTAGGGATGTCTCGAACTATTTTATTTGCTAGCAGTAATTTTACTCTCTGCTGTTGCTAAGAACATTTGTAATTGAGTGAGACTGTTTAGAACAGCATAGTTGCTATACCTTCCTATCTTATCAAATTCAATATCAAGAATCGAATGCTCCACTGGAATTTTATTTTCCGGACTAATGGAAGCATTGTAATTAGTCAATTCTGTTTTCAGATCACGCAAGAGCCGAATACCTCTGCCGTTATCATAAAAATTTACATCCAGACTTCCTTCTTGCAGTTCTATATTTTTAGACTCAAAATCTTTTGGAATTGTTTTTTCACCAATAGCGTTTTCTATGATCATGCTTTTTATCTCGTCCGCTTTTGAATTGATTTCAAGTGCAATCGTATTGGGTTGATTGTTTTCACTTTTTGAATAATGTTGTAGCTTTTTTAATAGCGTTTCATTCTGAATATAGCCATACATTTTAATTTGTGTAAGCTTTAATGCTGGCCTTACGTTCATCAATGTGAATTGTAATCCGGTTGCACCTATTAAAATAATTGTAGTGACCATCGTGTTTAATTTTGTATCAGGATTTCTGATGCCTGTAAAAAAATAGACAGGAATAAAAATGAAAGCAGAAATACAAATTGCAGCGAACCAAAAGAATCCATTGGTAGGACTAGGCCAATGCATGATAGTAAAAAGTGTCGCACAGCACAAACAAATTCCGATCAGTGAAGCGAGCCCTAGAATTAATTTATCACGCATGTTGCTTTCTTCTTTTGTTTTTAAAATAAACATCAGGGGAATAAAGATCAGTGCAAGACTGCCTATTCCCATTAACAGCATTATAGCAGCACCAGGCCAGTGCATTAATTTAGAAATCGAGCCCCAAATAATTGTTATCACGGAAAATATTCCGATTCTTATCATTGTTTTTTTCATGGCATAATAATTTTTAAAAGTTAATAATAGGATGGTTTCTTCTTCGATCTCCTTCAATTCCTTTATAAAAAATCGTGGAATTGTTTTTTTGTAGAAGATTTCAAAATCACCATCGTGATCAAGTTCACATTCAATTACACAACAAATATGATCCAGGAGGTTTAGCTGCAGGTCCTCCATCTCAACACCGCGAATTTTGATATCGTTGAGAATGAAATCAATTTGTTTTTCACTTAATGTGTACATTATCCTACTTGCGGTTTTATGTCAAGTAAAAATTTCATTGTATTCATATAATCGGCAAATTCATTTACTTTTTCAGTTGCATTTACTTTACCTTTTGGAGTAAGCGTATAATATTTACGTACTCGCTTCCCGATATTAACTACTTCTGTCGTCACAACACCATCTTTTTCTAAAGAATGAAGTGTGGGATATAGCGCTCCTTCGGTAATTTGAATTTTATCACCTGTTAGATCTTTCACTTTTTGTGTGATCTCATATCCGTACATTCTTTCTGTTTCGGACAACAACTTTAAAACTATCGTTTTTAAAGTTCCTTTTATTAGTTCTGATGAATACATAACACAAAGATACATAAGAATATTATGTATTGGTCTTCTTTGTATTAAATAATTATTTAATTTGTTGAAATTCAAGCAGATAAATTTTTGTTTTTTGTTTTTAAAATTAATTATTTCAGATTGTAACCTGAATTTCGTGGTTGGTTTATCGGCTAAATATGATTAAAATTGTAGCGGATACCAAGGTGTCTAATGAGTAAATTTAGGACTGGTGTTCAAATTTCGGTATGATGGAAAAAGTGAATATTCCTCGTGCAAAACGGACTAAATTGTCCAATCAACTTATAATATGCGCGGATTGAAATTATTGATGCAGTCAATAAATTTCTTTCTGAAAACGAACTACTTTTTTTAATTGTAATACAGGTGGAAAATAAATTAGAGAGATTATTGCAATTACGAAAGTTGCTAAAGATAGAACGCGATGAGGATTTTGAGCAGTACAAGCAACATTTTTCAAGAAATAATATTAATCACCGCAGACAAAATGGGGTTACGTGGTATCCGATTGTAATATCTAATATCGAGATCGGTTTTGGGGAATATCTTTCTATCGATGTTGAACGCACCACCAATCAGAATGAACCCCATCAATTCTCAGGAGGAAAAATAGCTTCTCTTTTTTCAAATAATACGGCTATCGAATCAGGCACATTAAATGGTACAATAAAAGTTCTTGGTCCGAATAAGATCCGCCTATCATTAAATACCGACGAATTGCCTGATTGGTGCGATGATGGGAAACTGGGTATCAATTTATTATTTGATGAGACCAGCTATAAAGAAATGGATATTGCAATGGAAAAGGTGATATCCGCTTCACATAACCGATTAGCTGTTTTGCGGGATGTGATGTATGAGGTGAAACCACCTTCTTTTGAAAAAGTGGATGAGTCATTGCACATTACAGGATTAAACCAGTCGCAGAATGCTGCCGTGCAAAAAATTGTTGCGGCGAAAGATATAGCAATCATCCATGGTCCGCCGGGCACAGGAAAAACAACCACCTTGGTGCAAGCTATCCGGCAAACATTAAAATCCGAAAAGCAAGTTTTGGTTTGTAGTCCAAGTAACACGGCTGTAGATTTGTTAACAGAAAAGCTGCACCGAGAAGGAATTACTGTTTTACGTTTGGGCAATCCTGCGCGTATTTCCGAAGAAGTTTTGATGAACACTCTAGATGCTAAAGTGGCTGCACACGAGTCATATAAAGACTTGAAAAGCTATCGCAAAACAGCGGAAGAATATTTCCGTATGGCAGGAAAATACAAACGTACCTTTGGAAAAGAGGAGCGGGAACAAAGACAATTATTTTATCAGGAAGCAAGAAAAATATTACACGAGGCAAGAGCCCTCGAAGAGTATATCATCAGTGAGCAATTTGATAAAGCCCAGGTGATTGCATGTACCCCCGTTGTTTCATCAGGTAGAATGATGCGAGATAAACAATTTTCTACTGTATTCATTGATGAGGCAGCACAGGCATTAGAGCCTATGTGTTGGATCCCTATTTCAAGAAGTAACAGAGTCGTTTTTGCTGGAGATCATTTTCAGTTGCCTCCAACTGTTAAATCAAAAAAAGCAGAAACAGAAGGTTTAAAAGAAACATTGTTCGAACACTGTATGCATATCGAAAATGTTTCCGTAATGTTGAATACACAATACCGGATGCACGAACACATCATGAATTTCTCCAACCAGAAATTTTATGGAGGTAATTTAAAAGCAGATGTCTCTGTAAAAGATACGGTTTTGAGTTATGATGCGGATGAAATGTTGCTCAATACAGCCCTTGATTTTATTGATACCGCAGGTTGTGGGTATACTGAAATAATGAATCCTGAAAGTTTAAGTATTGCCAATCCGGAAGAAGGACAATTATTGATTAAACATCTTAAATTGTTGCTAACACAATATACTCAAAGTACAACCGTGCATAAAGATCAGAGCGGATCGAATAAACGAATCACAATTGGAGTGATTGCTCCCTATAAGGAGCAAGTCCAGTATCTGACAAATCAAATTGATGCGGATGAAGAGTTAATGAAATATAGATCTCAGATTGCAATAAAAACGGTGGATGGATTTCAGGGACAAGAACGGGATGTTATTTATATTAGTTTAGTAAGAAGCAACGACCAAAAAGAAATTGGTTTTCTGAGTGATATCCGCAGGATGAATGTGGCACTTACAAGAGCCAAGAGAAAACTAGTGGTTATTGGCGACAGTGCAACATTGGCAAACCACCCCTTTTATAAAAATTTTTTGGATTATGCCGATCGTATTGCTGCCTATAAATCTGCTTTCGAGTTTATTTATTAGCATATTTTTTTTCAAAAACGTTTCAACTTGCCGATTTTGTTACTAAAATGTCATAATAAGGTGTTTGTTGGGCTTATCAATGTTTCTTCCCATTTTATCCCTCATATATCAGATTCTATTTTTAAATTTGTAACTCGTTATAAAAATATGAGATCTGTAAAAAACCAACTTGTAATTGCTCTTGTTTCTTTTTTTGTAAGCATCAATGCTTTTCAAATAAAAGCACAAACTCCCGCTACAAATCAAACATTAACTTTAGAACAATGTATTGACTATGCGTTAAAGAATAATATTCAGGTCAAGCAATCAGAGTTAAATACGGAGCTGTCGCAGATAAATTTAATACAGAGCAAAGCAAATTTGCTACCCTCGTTAAATGCAAATGCTTCCCATTCCTTGAATATCGGCAGAACGATCGATCGATTTACGAATCAGTTCGCGGACGCAGAAGTGTTATCTCAGAATTTTTCATTGAGTACGGATGTAACTCTTTTTAGTGGCTTGCAAAATTATAATACCATTCAGCAAAATAAATTTACCTACCTGGCGGGTAAATATGATATAGAGAAAATGAAAAACGATGTGGCATTGAACATTGCAACAGCCTATCTTCAAATTCTATATAGTATGGAGGCTGTTGAAAATGCAAAGAATCAAATGGGCATAACAGAAGGACAGGTGGATCGCACCAAAAAATTAGTGGAAGCGGGTTCGACTGCAAAAGGAACCTTGTTGGACATACAATCTCAGTTAGCTTCTGAAGAATTAAATTTAACGTCTGCACAAAATCAGCTGGATATTGCTTATTTGTCGTTAGCGCAATTGCTTAATATGCCATCAGCGGAAGGTTTGACAATCGTAAAACCTGAACTTGCAATTCCTACGGAAGCTTTGATATCTGCTAGTTCTTTACAAATCTATACTGCCGCAGTGGGTACTTTGCCTGAAATAAAGAGTGCAGAAAATAAAGTGAAGAGCGCTGAAAAAGCTGTAGATGTGGCTTGGGGCGGATTAAGTCCACGCTTGGTTTTTAGTGCATCATACGGAACCGGTTACTCAGGAGCTAGTCAACGTGCTGTTGGTTTGCCTTCTTTTCAGGGATATTCTCCGGATGGAAGCATTACTTCTGCTGGTGATACAGTATTGTCGCCCTCTTTTTCAAAAGGCACCTACGAGAAAATTCCTTATACCGATCAATATCACGATAACATCAACAAATCATTTGGCTTTTATTTAACCGTACCACTTTTTAATCGCTTTCAAACAAAAACGTCGATTGACAGAGCGCGCATTCAAAAATTGAATGCTGACCTAACGGTAGAATCGACCAAGTTGCAGATTCAAAAAAATGTTCAGCAAGCCTATGCCGATGCAAGTGCAGGATTGAAAAAATACAATGCTTCAAAAAAGGCAATTGATGCCATGCAGGAATCCTTCAAATACACAGAACAAAAATTTAATGTGGGCATGGTCAATACAAATGATTATAACACAGCCAAAAATAAATTAATAAAAGCGCAAAGCGATTTGCTGCAAGCGAAATATGAATTTGTTTTTAAAACAAAAGTGCTTGATTTTTATCAAGGAAAACCATTGAAATTTTAAAATTACTATGAAAAAAATAACGTGGATCATTATTATTGGAGTTGTCGTTTTAATAGCGGCGATGAGTTTAAAAAACTGTTCCGGTAACAAAGCAATAAAAGTGTCGACAGAGAAAGCTACAAAGCGGAATATTGTGGAAACCGTTTCCGCAAACGGCAAAATTCAACCCGAAGTAGAAGTGAAGATCAGCTCCGATGTTTCCGGTGAGATTGTTGAACTGTTTGTAAAAGAAGGGGATCAGGTTAAAAAGGGAGATTTGTTGTGCAAGATCAATCCGCTTATTTATGAATCGAATTCTAGTAGAATGGTAGCAACATTAAACGGTGCAAAAGCCAATTTATCCAATTCACGATCAAGATTGGATCAGATAAAAGCAAATTATGTTAATGTAGAAGCTTCCTTTCAACGTAACAAGAAACTGTTTGATCAAGGGGCTATTTCTCAGTCAGATTTTGACGCGTCAAAAGCTGCTTACGAAGGCGCAAAAGCAGATGTTAAAGGGGCAGAGGACAATGTAAATGCTTCTGAATTTAATGTTAAAAGTACCGAAGCTTCATTAAAAGAAGCAAATGATAATTTAGCGAAAACAAATATTTATTCTCCTGTAAACGGAACGGTTTCAAAATTAAACAAGGAAAAAGGAGAACGCGTTGTTGGTACAGCTCAAATGGAAGGGACTGAGATTATGCGACTCGCTAATTTGAATGAAATGGAAGTGAGTGTTGATGTCAATGAAAATGATATTGTTCGTGTTCACAATGGCGATACTTCTTTGATTGAAGTAGACGCGTATCTGGATAGAAAATTTAAAGGTATTGTTACTGAAATTGCCAATTCTGCTAATACAACCGGAGTGACCGCCGATCAGGTAACAAATTTTACAGTAAAGATTAGAATACTTCAGGAATCCTATCAGGATTTGATTCTTGCTAATAAGAATGTCGCTCCTTTCCGTCCGGGAATGAGCGCAACAGTTGATGTTCAGACCAAAAAAGTGGGTAGTGTTATTTCTGTTCCAATTCAATCTGTTACAACTAGAAGTGATAGTACTTTATACAAAGAGAAAGAAGCAAAAACAAGAGGTGATGAAGGTGATAATGGTGAGATCGTTGTTAAAAATGCAAATGATAAAACTGAAAATTTGAATGAAACAATAAAAATAGAAGAGTGTGTTTTTCTTTACAGTGAAGGAGTTGTGAAGTTGGTGAAAGTGAAATCAGGTATTCAGGATAATAATTATATTGAAATCACCGAAGGAATTAAAGAAGGTGATGAAATCATATCCGGTCCATACAGTGCTATTTCAAAGGAGTTGAAGGATGGAACCAAAGTCAATAAGGTAGATAAAACCGAATTGTTTACAGTAACTAAGAAATAGTTTTTTCAGGACGATTGACGTTATTAATTAACACATGCGTCTCTTCTGATTTTTTAAATGGCAATCATCTTAAATATTGAAAGCGCAACAACCGTTTGCAGTGTATCACTTGCAAAGGATGGCCATTTGCTGGCATTGAAAGAAATCAATGGCGATTATTCTCATGCCGAAAATCTGACATTGTTCATAGCTGATGTTTGCCAACAAGCGCATCTTCAACTTTCGGATGTTGATGCAATTGCAGTCAGTAAAGGTCCGGGCTCCTATACAGGTTTAAGGATAGGAGTGAGTACTGCGAAAGGATTATGCTATTCATTAAATAAACCTTTGATTGCAATTAATACGCTGTTTTCTATGACTCAAGATGTTGCTTTGAGCGAAGTTGGAGGGAACCATTCAGCAACATTATTTTGTCCGATGATAGATGCAAGACGCATGGAAGTGTATTGCGCAATTTATGATGCCGAGCTAAAATGCATAAAAGAAACAGCAGCAGAGATTATTGATGAAAATTCATTCGCAGAACTACTTTCAAAAAATAAACTTTTATTCTTTGGTGATGGGGCCTTTAAATGTTGCGAGGTGTTGTCAAAAAATAAAAATGCATTGTTCCTCGATACAATTGTTCCCTCTGCAAAAAGCATGATCATGCTCTCAGAAAAAGCATTCAATGAAAAAAAATTTGAAGATGTAGCTTACTTTGAACCGTTTTATTTGAAAGACTTTGTTGCCGGAAAGAAGAAGGGCGAGTCTCAATAAAATAGATACTTGTATTTTACTATTCCTATCGAAGCATTTTTATGATCCCGGCTTACTTTTGATTTTATTAAATTAAATGCTTCGTCATATAAATAGCTGACCTCAAAAGTAAGGTCATCATTCTTAAATCTTTTCTCTTCTAATAATACACCATTTGGATTGTATTGAAAAGTTATACGCTCGTTTAATTCACCACTTTCATTACTTGAGAATTTTTTTTCCTGCAATCTTCCATCCGAATCATATTGAAAGGTGTTGTCTTGTCGCATCCAGCTCACTATAAAATCATAATCTTCGGATATTTTATTTCCCTTTTCATCATAATTGATGATCGCTTTTTTATATTCACGTCCTTCATCATTGAAACATTGTTTTTTTATTTGCGTAGGTGTTAGGGTTGTGTATTCAAATGTTTCTGTGGATAAGATCTTCTGTACCCCCATTTTGAATTCATTTTTATTTTCACTAATGTTGGTCTCACGGAAGTGCAATTCTTTTCGAATCTGTCCGTAAGTGTTATATTCATAATAATAGGCATCATAATAATCACCCATTTTTACCCGTTTTGAAATTATACGGCTAAGGCTATCATAAAAAACAGTAATATTAATCGTGTCGTTAATGTATTTTGAAATAGTTTTTGTAGTTGCGGGTCTAATTATTCTGCCATGTTTTTTTAAGGCAGGCACATCAATTTCCTGAGTTTGCACCTGATTTAGGATTGTGTAATAATAATTTGTTAAACGTCCATTCGTATCAAACCCGTAGCCTTGTGAAGCATCTTTATCCACTATTATCGCGCCATCCGGTTTGTCTACAATATCCAATACAATACTTTTTATTTTATTTTGTTTGACCGTCTCTTTTGAGAAATTGAGGGGAGCTACATAAATATCAACTGGTTGTAGGCTTAGCAGTTGAGCGTTGCAAAGGTGCAATGCAATGATAGAAAAATAAATGACTAAAAATTTCTTCACGTTTGTCGGGCAATACCTGTACTAAAAATGGAAATTTTAGTACACGCTGTTTAGTTGTTGCAGTGCTTCCTCTACTTCATTCACAGGTTGTTGACAGGTTTTGTTTCTACACACATAGATCAACGTTTTCTTTTCAACAAATCTGTTTTTCAGCAATGGTAATGAATTTTCTGTTGCACTTCCTGCAAATATCTTATTTGGGAAGTAATGTTTATTAAGTAATTTCCTTTTTTCATCAACAGATTTACCAACAATGGCGATTTCATAAAATGGTTGGCAGAAATTTGAAAGTAGCAAGGCCCAGTTGCTGCAGCCTTCTCCATAATTTTCAATTTCCGAGATTATGTTATTCAGCATCGTACCACTCATCATTATGTATTCTTCTTTTTCGAAATGGTGTCCAAGTGTAAATAAGGATTTTGCTATGCTTGAATTTGACGCTGGGATCACATTGTCCGATAGTTCCATTTTACGCGTGATAAGTGCTTTGTCTTCATCAGATGTAAAAAAGAACATTCCGGATTCCTTATCCAAAAAATGCTTGATCACAGTTTCCATAAGTTCATGGGACTTGTGCAAATAGATTTCATGGTTAGTAGATTCATACAAACTAATAAATGCTTCTATTGTAAACGAATAATCTTCAAGAAATCCATTTCTTCGTTTGGAAGAATTTGTGTTTGCTAAATGAAAAACTTCTCCATTTTTCGAAAAGGAATTATTGAGTAAGAAAGACGCGTTTTTCAATGCGACATCTAAATAATGTTCTTCTTCAAAAACGTTATAAGCATCAATATAACCTTTTAGCATCAATGCGTTCCAGGATGTTAGAATCTTGTTATCTAACCCCGGTCTTATTCTCTTTTCACGAATTGCCAGCAATTGTTTTTTTAAAAGCAAAATTTTTGAATTCAGGTTTGCTAGACTTAACGTATATTTTTCCGCAATTATTTCATCGGTTTCATGTCTTAACAAAATATAATTGCCATGTTCCCAAAATCCGCGATCGTTGATATTGTAATAATCGGAGAAAAGATCAAAATCTTCTTTTAAGATAGTTTGCAATTCTTCTTTAGTCCAGACATAATATTTCCCTTCTTCTCCTTCTGAATCAGCATCTAAAGCAGAATAGAATCCTCCTTCGGGTGAAGTTAACTCTCGTTCAACGAATTCTAAAGTTTCATAAACAACTTTTTTATATAATGGATTTTTTGTTAATTGAAATGCTTCGCAATAAAGTGATACTAATTGCGCATTGTCGTAAAGCATTTTTTCAAAATGAGGAACTTTCCAGAAATGATCAACAGCGTATCGCGAAAATCCTCCTCCGATTTGGTCATAGATTCCTCCAAAGGCCATTTTCTGAAGCGTTAATTCGATGTGTTCCAAAACATCTTTGTTTTTACTGTGGTAATAGTAACGCAATAGAAATTGATAATTGTTTGGTAGCGGAAACTTCGGTGCTTTATTTGGTCCTCCATCTTCGTTATCAAACCTTGTTTTCCAATTTTCGTAACATTTATGTAATATTTCTATTTCGAGTTTTTCTTTTTTTGGATTTATTTTTACCAATTCTGCGAGCTTTACACCTTCTGTAAGTTGTTTTGCATAATCCAATACTTTTTCAGGATCATTTTTATACACATCGGCTAGGTTCAATAAGATATTCATCCAATTTGTTTTTGGAAAATAGGTGCCTCCATAAATTGGTCTTCCGTCGGGTAAAGCAAAACAATTCAATGGCCAACCTCCTTGCCCCGTCATCAGTTGTACCGCCATCATATATACTTGGTCAATATCAGGACGTTCTTCTCGATCTACTTTTATACAAACGAAATAGTCGTTCATCAGTCTTGCTACTTGTTCATCCTCAAAACTTTGATGTTCCATCACATGACACCAATGGCATGCTGAATAACCTACACTGATTAGAATTAATTTATTTTCTCTTTTTGCTTTTTCCAATGTTTCATCATTCCATGCCAGCCAGTTTACAGGATTATGGGCATGTTGTAATAAATAGGGACTTGTTTCATTTATAAGAGAATTAGTATATTTATGGTCTTTCGTGTTCATGTCATAAAAATACGAAGGATACATTTAACTATTCATTTTAAAGTATTTATTTGAACGGCGCCTTTCAATTTCTTGAAACAAAAAAACGCATATAAAACGGCTGAAGTTATTCAAACCGATTCTACACTTGATAATTTTATCGGGAAAAACGGAATCTATATTGCTATGGCTTCTACATTTTCCGGCTTGTTTGTCGGTATCCCATTGTTAATATGGTTTTGGAATACTACGGTGATTAGTATAGGGGCAATTCTTCTACTATTATTTGTTTGTGGCGCATTGGGTCTTATGCAATGGAAATATGTGAAAAATCATTTGGATATGGAGTACCATCAATTTTCTATGTATGCTTTTTCTGGTTTCGGGATGTGTCTAATAAATTTTATTTTTTGTTTGAACTCCCTTATATATGTTAAAGGAGAAACAAAGATTTACAATGTAGAATCGATATCGATTAATGACACAGGTATAGCAATTGCTCTTTCTGGTGATGGACACACTGCTCCGTTTGAGAGGAATGTTACAAATTGTATCAAGGAAAATTATGATCAAATCTACGGGATCAAAAAAATTGTAGTAATAGTAAATACCGGATTATTCGGATTCAAAAGAGTTGCAGGCTGTGCAATCATTCAAGGTGACTCGGGGCAATAATTAGTTTTTGCTCATCGGAACGCTTTCTTGCACGTCAACAGGAAAACTTTTTTTGATGAATAATTTTCCTGCTTTTAAATTCCCTTTCAATCCAACTTTTACATTCTTGCTCATTGCCATCGATACAAGTTTGGGTAGATCATTCATGCTTATGTTTGAGAAATCGGATTTAATTCGAAAGGTATACGATTTTTCTGAGTGTGCTTTTATTTTTGTCCGTCCAGATATATGCGCTTTCCCTGCATCCATTCCACCCAGAACTACATCTAGGTCCACAGGGTAAATGGTGAAAGAAACATTGTTCGGGTTTTTTATTTTAGCCGTCACCTCTGCTTCCGCACCTTGTTTTGTTAATGAGATGATTCTTACATTTTCTATTCCACTAAAAGTAACATCCTGAAAATCGCCACAGGAAAAAAGTGAAATACTGCCAATACTTAAAAGGATAAAAATGAATTTTTTCATAGTGTTTAACGCGTTTCTTAAATTTTTATTTGAGCATAAAAAAGACGCAAAGATATTCTCCTTGCGTCTCTGTCTGCCGACAGGCAGGTTTGCGCCCTTAGTGTTAAAATTATTTACTCAGATCCGTAAAGTTTTTAAAGAAGTATGGAATTGTTTCAATGCCTTTTAAATAATTGAAAACTCCATAATGCTCATTTGGCGAGTGAATAGCATCTGAATCCAAACCAAAGCCCATTAAAATAGAGTTCAATCCCAGCTCCGATTTGAACATAGCAACAATAGGAATACTTCCACCGCTGCGAACAGGAACAGGTTTTTTACCGAAAGTGGTTTCCATTGCCATGCTGGCTGCTTTGTAGGCTGCTGTGGTGCTTGGTGTTACTACCGGCTCTCCGCCATGATGAGGAGTAACTTTTACTTTCACCGATTTAGGAGCAATACGATTAAAGTAATCGGAAAATAATTTAGTGATCTTATCAGAATTTTGGTGAGGAACCAATCGCATAGAAATTTTTGCATACGCTTTTGAAGCAATCACTGTTTTTGCTCCTTCTCCTTGATACCCCCCCCAGATGCCGTTTACATCTAATGTAGGACGAATAGAATTTCGCTCATTTGTTGTGTAGCCTTCTTCACCATGTATATCAGACAGGTTCAATGCTTTTTTATATTCTTCTAAACTAAATGGTGCTTTTGCCATTTCAGCGCGTTCTTCAGCACTTAATATTTCTACATCATCATAAAAACCGGGAATAGTAATGTGGTCTTTATCGTCTTTCATTTTAGCAATCATCTCGCATAAGATGTTGATAGGATTTGCAACAGCTCCACCATATAACCCCGAATGAAGGTCACGGTTCGGACCGGTCACTTCCACTTCTACATAACTCAACCCACGTAAACCCACAGTGATAGAAGGGATGTCATTAGCAATAATTCCTGTATCGGAAATGACAATGACATCTGCTTTTAATTTTTCTTTATTCGCTTTAACAAATATTCCTAGGTTGGTTGAGCCAACTTCTTCTTCCCCTTCAATCATGAATTTTACATTACATGGCAATGTGTTGGTTTTCATCATCAATTCAAATGCTTTCACATGCATATACATTTGACCTTTGTCGTCACATGCTCCTCGTGCATAAATTTTCCCGTCTTTGATAACGGGCTCAAATGGCCCAGAGGTCCATAGTTCAATAGGGTCAGCGGGCTGAACATCATAATGTCCGTATACCAATACCGTAGGTAATTTGGGGTCAATTATTTTTTCACCATAAACAATCGGATACCCAGCTGTTTCGCAGATCTCAACTTTATCGGCACCTGCTTCCGTTAATTTTGTTTTGATCACAGCAGCAGTTTTGATCACATCGTTTTTATACGCTGCATCAGCACTAACGGAAGGAATACGTAATAATTCGAAAAGTTCTTCCAGAAAGCGTTCCTTGTTAGTTTCTATATAAGCATTAATGTTTGGATTCATGATTGAAATAATTTTTGTTTGATTAAGAAGGTTTGATTTTATGACTACAAATTTGCAATTATTATTGATACTAAAAAGACATTTTTTTGCCTTTCTCTTATTGTCCAACTCAGAATATTTTTGGATAGTGGAGTTATCTATTTGAGATCATAAATTCCTTAACTAGTTGAATAAATGCTTGTTTACTGCAACTATTCCCTAATAATTAGCATCTAGTCCTAGGAAAAATCTTTTTATTTTTTCTTTTTTTGATATATTTGTCTGGTTTTCAGTGCTCAACAAAAAAATAATGACGTTTTCAATTTTAGAAAATATCGATTTTTAGGTTCAATTGCTTTCGTATTTGTTTCGCAATTTTCCAATGCTCAGCCTACGACATGCAAATTTTTGATAAATGGGGAGAATGGCTTTTTTTAAACAACAGATAATAATGAAGGTGCAGATGGAACCGATAAAGGGAAAAATGTCCTTCAGCAGTTTATGTGGTATGATTTAATATAGCAGGATATCATTACGAAGAAAAACGGTATATTCGAAGCGTGACGACGGTCAATTAATAATTTTTAAAAGGAATTATGGTCTCAACAATTAAAAAAATTGCGATCGCTTTTTGTGCATTTATAACAATCAGCAATGCGGAAGCTCAATTAACTGTATCACTTGCAACACCACTTTTAGCGGTAGATACCTTGCTTGGCTCTGGTGTTACTGCCAGTGGAATTACTTTTTCTGGAGCGGCTAATTATTGTGGAACGTTTAATGGTACATTTTCTAATATTGGATTTACCTCTGGGGCAATGCTAACTACGGGTGATATAAATGTGGCTCCAGGACCTAATGTGGCTGCAGGCAGTACGCTGGGAGGTACGGGTGCTATTTGTACAGATCCCGAATTAAATGCTATTTCTTCCACTACACTTTTTGATGCTGCCATTCTTGAATTTGATTTTATTCCAACATCTGACACTGTAAAATTCCGTTATGTTTTTGCTTCAGAAGAATATCCTGAATTTGTTTGTTCAAATTTTAATGATGTATTTGGTTTCTTTATTTCCGGACCAAATCCTGCAGGTGGAAGCTATACCAATCAAAATATTGCAATTATTCCTGGTTCAGGAGGATTGCCTGTTGCCATCAATACCGTTAATCCAGGAGTTGCTGGCAGTTTCGGAACAGCGGGTGGTTGTACAAGTCTTGCTTATTCTTCACTTTATGTTGACAACGAAACACCTCCAGGAGCAACGGTTGAGTATGATGGGTTTACAGTTCCACTTACGGCTATAGCTGCGGTAAATTGTGGACAAACCTATCACATAAAACTTGCTATTGCAGATGCTGGAGATGGCGCTTGGGATTCAGGTGTTTTTTTAGAAGCAGGGAGTTTTAGCAGTCAGGGGGTTACGATTGTTCCACAAATAAGTTATGGTGGCGCAAACGATTCTACACTTTATGAAGGGTGTGGTTTAGCATGCATCTATTTTGTGAGAACATCTAACATCGCAAACGCAGATACTGTAAATGTTACTATCGGCGGTTCAGCGATCAATGGTGTTGATTACAATACAGGAGTATTAGGTATTCCTTTACCTAGTCAATTGTTCTTTTCTCCAGGTCAGGATTCGATTTCTTATTGTATCAACGCAGTAGCAGATGGAATAACGGAAGGGCTAGATACGATTACATTAGCGATTCTTCAGACAGGAGTTAGTTTATGTGCCCCCACAACACTTAACGCCACAATTTATTTGAATGAATATGCTCCATTAACTGTGCTAACAAGCGATACTACTTTTTGTAATTTGGGTGGAACAGCTAACATCACTACTACTGTTTCAGGAGGCGTTCAACCGTATACATATACCTGGACGGGTGGATTACCGCCCGTTGCAGATCCAACTACCACTGTTGCTACTACAACAAGCTATATAGTCACCGTGAGCGATGCTTGTACCGGCTCGCCCGAACCAACGCCTGCAGTGAGTGATACAGCAACTATAACGGTAGCCGTTTTTGCTCCCTTAACAGTTAATGCTGGAAGCGATCTATTAGTTTGCCCTGGTGATGTATTGAACCTGCAAGCATTGATCTCCGGTGGTGGAAATCCGTATGTGTATAACTGGACAACTGTTTCAGGTACTGGCACGGTAGATTCTCCTAATTCTTCTGTAACAACTGTGGCTGCTAATTCATCAAGCACTTATCAGATATCGGTTTCCGATGTTTGTTTAAACACCCAAAATGATCAGGTGACAATTAATGTCGAGCCGAGTTGTACATTAAATATTCCGAATGTTATTACACCTGATGCTCATGGTCCTGCAGTAAATGAATTTTTCTACGTTGAAAATTTAGATAAATTTCCAGGAAGCACCCTGACAATTTATAACAGATGGGGAAATAAAATATATGAGAGTGCGGATTACAAAAACAATTGGAATGGATCAAAATGCGTCGATGGAGTTTATTATTACATCTTGACTGTTCCTATTTTGGGTAATGTATTAGCAAATGCAGAGGAAAGCCCTTCCTTCAAAACACAATCCTCGTCGAATAAAAAAGTATTTGCAGGATACTTTCAAATTACGAGAATGAAATAATTCTATAAAGCCTTTTTGTAAGGTTTTTTTTAATGAAAAAAAAACTACTAGTATTAGTATTGTTTTTAACCTTGATTCCGTTAAAAAACTTCGCTACACATATTGTGGGTGGTGAAATTTTTTATGATAATTTAGGTGGTAATAATTATCGAATTACATTGAAGGTATACCGGGATTGCCTCACCGGAATTGCTCCTTACGATGACCCTGCCTCTGTTTTTATTTTTAATAGTGCAGGTACATTTATAGATAGTTTAGAAATTCCATTCCCGGGGTCAGTCACTCTTCCAGTAACAATCAACAATCCTTGTTTTACGCCTCCTGCTAATGTTTGCGTTGAAGAAGCCGTATATCAGGCAGTAGTCAATCTTCCAAATATTCCTGGCGGATATAATATTACCTATCAGCGATGTTGCAGAAATGGAACGATTCTAAATTTGATTGGGCCTGGAAATGTAGGTTCAACATACATGGCTCATATTCCCGATAATACCATAGCACCTGGAAATAGCAGCCCAAGGTTCACAAATTTTCCTCCACTATTTTTATGCCTTGGAGTGCCTTTGTATTTTGATCATTCTGCTACCGATACAGATGGTGATTCCCTTTATTATGAATTATGCGACCCCTATACTGGTTTGGATCCAACTTGTAATATTCTAGGATCAACAGCTGCTGTGGGTTGTCCTGCAATTGCTTCTCCGCCGCCATATACTTTTGTACCGTGGTTAGCTCCTTATAATGGTAATTACCCCATGAGTGCATCGCCTGCAATTAGTATAAATCCTGTTACTGGATTGATGACGGGGACACCCAATTTGCTTGGGCAATGGGTGGTAGGTGTTTGTGTCAGCGAATACCGCAGTGGTGTATTAATAGATGTTAATAAGCGAGATTTCCAGTTTAATGTGGTTGACTGTCCTGGATTGCCTGTTGCTTCCATCCCGTTGCAAACAATTTTTTGCTTTGGTTATAACGTGAATTTTACACAAAACAGTATCAATGCATTTACATATCACTGGGATTTTGGCGATCCAACTACCTCACTTGATACATCCAATTTACTCGCTCCAACATGGACCTATTCTGATTCGGGAACTTATGTAGTTACGCTAATAATAAATCCGGGAACACTTTGTGCGGATACAAATTCCAATACATTTTATATATATCCTTTGCTTGCCCCATCCTTCGTGCCACCTGCAGGGCAATGTTTCGATGTGAATCATTTTAATTTTACAGCAGCGGGAGCATTTATGGGGAATGGTACTTTTTTATGGGACTTTGGATCCCATGCAAATCCGATAACCAGTAATTTGCAAAATCCATCTAATGTGATTTTTGATGCTCCTGGAATTTATTCGGTTACACTTACCATAAGCGAAAACGGTTGCTCTCAAAGTTATACAGCTAATGTTGAGGTGTATCCAAAACCAGTTGCTAATTATGGATTAGGTTCAACCCTCTCCTGCAATTTGCAGCCTGTATATTTTATTGATAGCTCTTATTCCCCGCCACTTTCATACCTGTGGTCTTTTGGTGATGGAACATCTTCAATTATTCAAAATCCAATACATATGTATCCTTTTGTAGGTTCATTTACATCAAGTTTAATTGTGACTTCTGTGTATGGTTGTAAGGATACATTTTCACTTTCTTCTCCCGTGAGTGTTTATTCTTCTCCTCAAGCAGGGTTCAACGTTTCCCCTCAAGATACATCCATTTTTTATCCGCAAATAACGTCAGTTGATATCAGTACTGGCGCTACCGATTGTGCCTTGTATTGGGGCGATGGGACTTCAAGCACCAGTTGTGATACTATTCATAATTACACTCAGCCG
>Ga0209596_1001576_pt1 | contig 19478 bp, 18 predicted proteins | sample M_130807_MF_Meta_FD_187314 | JGI IMG/M metagenome (GOLD analysis project Ga0209596, IMG submission 187314) | Freshwater microbial communities from Lake Montjoie, Canada to study carbon cycling - M_130807_MF_MetaG (SPAdes) (version 2) | ecosystem: Environmental > Aquatic > Freshwater > Lake...
TCAACTTGTTGCTTATGGTGCTCAGGATGTTTATTTAACTGGCAATCCTCAAATAACTTTTTTCAAAGTTGCATATCGTCGTCATACAAATTTCGCATTAGAAGCAATCGAACAAACTTTTAATGGTTCAACATCATTAGGTTCTCGTGTAACTTGTCAAATAACTCGCAACGGCGATTTAATAAATCGTGTGTATTTTGTAGGAACTATTCAAAATACTAATACTACTAATTCTTCTACTGGTAATGCAGCGATAAATAATCCAATTGCTTTAGTGCCTTATTTTGGTCTTAAATTATTAAAAACTATTGAATTAGAAATTGGTGGTCAACGTATTGATAAGCATTATTCAGAGTGGCTATATATATGGAACGAACTTTCATTACCAATAGGAAAACGCGATGGTTTTAGATTAATGGTTGGTGGTGATAAATATAATCGCTCAATTATATTAGATGCTCAACAAACTTATTCAGTTTACGTTCCTCTTGAATTCTGGTTCTGTCGTAATGTTGGTTTAGCTCTTCCATTAATTGCATTACAATATCACGAAGTAAAAATAAATATTGAATTTGAATCAGGTGCTAATATGGTTGATTTTAATGCCAATTATTCAGATCGTGCTACAACATTAATTGATTCTGCTACTTCTCCAACACTTATAACTGGTATTAAGAAAAATAGTGAATTAGCATCGTCTCCAGCTACCAAAGTTTCATTAACTAATGCTTCATTATGGGTTGATTATATCTTCCTTGATACTGATGAGCGCCGACGATTTGCCCAATTATCTCATGAATATCTTATTGAACAATTACAATTTACCGGTACCGATACTGTTTCTGGAAGCACTAGTTCAACATCTCTAAAGAGCATCCGTATGAATTTTAATCATCCTTGCAAGGAATTAATATGGGTAATTAAACCAAATCAAAGTTCAACTGCTAATTCTATCCCGCCCTATTGGAATAATTTTAGTACTCGTGATGCTGATAATAACTATGTTATTGGTAAAAATCCAGTAACATTAGCTAAAATACAATTAAATGGTAATGATCGATTCACCGAACGTATTGGATCTTATTTCACTCTAGTTCAACCATATCAACATCACGAATATACCCCCAATCTCTTTAATAATGGTATTAACGTATATTCATTTGCCATAAAACCGGAAGAACACCAACCATCAGGAACTCTAAATATGTCCCGTATAGATACTGCTGTATTATCATTAGCATCATCTGTATCTGGAACTATTTATATATTCACCGTGAATTATAACGTTCTACGCATACTATCTGGTATGGGTGGTTTAGCTTATTCAAATTAAATATTAAAACAACATCCTATTTTTTTTTCTTCTATTTTATCAGAATTAAATAAAAGTTTATTTTTGGTTGATTCGACTGTTAATTTAAGAAATTCCAATTCTCGTTTATTAGTTAATTTTTTAAGTTCTATATCATGTGATACTTTAATACGATTGAATTTAATGATGTCTTTAATTCTTACATTCTCAAATATATTAATATCTTTAATTTCTCTATTATAATTTTCAACATTTTCAACCATTTTATCAAATAATTCAGGTGTTAAATTATTTGATGCCGTAAAATATTCAATTAATTCTTTTTGTTTATTATATAAAGTTTTATAATTAAATAAAATATCATGTATATTCTTGAGTTTTTCCATATTTTCGCGATAATTTCTAAATTTAACTATCGAACTTAAAATAGTTAGCAAAGTTCCCAATACTAATGTTATTAAATTAATAATTAAAGTTATACTTTCTTTTGAAATAATTAAACTCATATCAGAATTAATATTATCATGTTGATAATTAATTAATGTTAATCCAATTGCATCTACGAAAGTTATGACAGTAGATATAATTAATATTAATAATGAAATTCTATTATATCTAAAATAAATTAAATCATATTTTGCAGAAATTATATATAAAGAGGTAGAAATTTTAGTTTTATTTTCTTTAATATTTTTTAATAATTTATCAATTTTATAACTAATTTCATTATCTGGTAAATTACTACTACCTTCTGTTTGACATTCGGTATTTGTTCTTCCATTTAATTCATATAAAGTAAGAAGTTTATTATTTTCAACGGAATGTGGTGAATTTTGAACATTAATCAAATCACCATGTACTGAATTATATCTATTTTTATTATTATTATCCTCTATTAATACTATTAGTTCATTTTCAATCATAGACATTATATTAATTAATAATAAAAAATTATTATTAATATGGCAATTATACAACTAATAACTATAATTAAAAAATCACGGACATTATAAGGACGTTTAATCTTATAATTCGTATTATAAATAACATTTACCATTTTAATAGCATTAGTTACAGCTGATTCCATAGAAGTAAAATGAACTTTTGCATCGCCATTATGAGTTCCTAATGTATAAATATTATTGTTATTATGAGATTTTAAATAATTATAGTTAGAAGTTTTAATAAACGCAGTTTCATTAGAAACCCATTCATTATTTATATATTTATTATTGATAAACATTAATGTCGGTATTGGTAATTTTTTATAAATTTCTTTTAGTTGTCTAAATACCTCATCAAATATTTCTTTTTCATCATCACATTCATTCGCTGTTTTATTTATATATTTACTTTTTTTATCATTTATAGTAATAGCACAGCTAATTACTGTTTTAGATTGTGATTCTTTGAATGTCATATAATCGCTCAATACAATTGCAGCAATTCCCCAATCAGTATTACTATACATGCCATATAATTTACGATCAATATCTAATTTATAATTCCAGTGATATGTAATAGATATATATTCATTATATTCGGTATTTTTTGAAAATTTAGTTAAATCATTAAAATCCATAAATGAATTCTTAATATCTTCTGGTGAATTATGTAAAATTTTAACTAAATTTTCAGGTGGTAATGCTAATATTAATTTTTTTGTTTCAAATATTTCATTTGCATCAGTTTCTATTTTCGTTATTTTCCCATTTTCAACAATCTTTTTAATACCAGTTTTTAATTTAAAGCTAATATTTCTTTTCTTTAAATACTTTTCCCATAAAAAGAACAATAATTCATCATTAGGTTTAATAGGTTGATAAATATTATATAAAATAAATTCGCTAATTATGTTAAAATAACTGTGGAATGATATTTTAGAGCTATCGCCACCATCCATAAATCTGCACATACGATCTATATAATTTCTTGCTTTTTCGGTAAAATTATTATCATCCATATAATTTTTTAATGAAATATTTTTTTTATAATCAACATTCACTAATAAAATAATAAAATCTTTTATCATTATAAATATTTCACGAATAGTAAAATAATTATTTTTAGCAACCGTATATAATATTTCTAAAAATGATAAATTAAATTTTTTGAATACTTGATTGAATTTTAAACCTATTTTACTTAAAATCATTTTGAGATTAACATAATTATTCGAATATATTCTAGGTCCATGTTCGCAAAAATAAAATTCATTCTCATATTTCTGTCTATTTACTTTATGACATCCACCAATCACACTATCTTTATCAATAATAAGAATATTTTCATTTTTGTCTGCTAATGTTGCGAATGTTAAACCCGATGGACCAGCTCCAACGACAATACAATCATAAACAACCATTATTTATAATACTATCTATATAATAAAATAGATATGATTTCATTTAATATTGAATTTGAAATATTATTAATAGCAATTTCATTATCTATAATTTATGGATTAACACCAATAACATATAAATTATTAGTATTAAATAATAATATTTCATTTGAATCCTATTTATTATTATCAACTACCATATTATTCATATGTACTCTATTTTATTCATTAATTTTTAATGACCATTCAAGAGTATTTACTGAAATATCAAAAATAAATGTATGGATTTTATTATTATTTATTATAAATGTATTTATACTAACATTTATTAGTCAAATGTTATATCATTATGCATTAAAAAATACGAGTAAAATATCTATATTTACGATAATAACAGGATTTTATCCACTAATAACTATTATATTATCAATACTTGTATTAAAAGAAAAATTATCATTAAAAATGTTTATAGGTTTTTTAATAGCATTAATTGGAATTATTGTTATGACTTATTAAATATATAAATATATATTGATTTAATTATCCAAATGTCTAATTGTTGCAATAATTATGAAATATGTGAAAATATTGTTCCTACGTGGTGGAATGATAATAAATGCAATAATTTATGTTTAAATTGCCAAATGTTATTTGGATTTTGGATAGAACATAATGGCAGAGAACATATTGGAAAAGGATTATTAACGTTTATTGATAATATTGAATGTCCTATTTGTTTAGAAACTAAAAGATGTGTATCACAACCTAGATGTTATCATTATAGCTGTATTGAATGTTTCAAACGATGTTATTATGGGAGAGAAATGCCCGAATTTCCATATCCAGAAATGGAAAATGAGTATTATGAGGATATGGAAAATTCGAATTACGACTATAATAGTAAATGGGACAATTATAGAGAAAAAATAGATGAATATAATAAGAAATGTGATATAATTGAAAATACAAATGAAAATCATTTGCGAAAATGTCCATTATGTAGAAAATAAATTAGAATCGATGGCAATTAATAGTTTGATTACCACTTTTATGAAATTCATTTAATATCTGACAATCTATAGCGGCTTCTTTCATATATTGATATAATGTTAATATTTGTTTCATCTTTTCTTGTGATTGTTTATATATAAATTCATCAATATTTATAATATCTGTTGCATCAACTTTCTTTTTAACTTTCTTTTCATTTGCTTTTGCTTTTTTCTCTAATTTTTTATATTCGGCTTTTAGAGTTTTAATACGTTCTTTAACTTTTATTTCATCACTTGTAATAATTTTAACATTATTTAATAAATCATCATTCTCATTTTCAATAATTTTAATTTCAGTTGCATTAATATCAGGTTTTTTATTTAATGTTTTAAGTTTTTTAGTATTTTCTTTAATTTTTTCTTTATTATCTTTAATTCTTTGTTTAAAATTGATTGCTAATAATTCATCCAATTCTTTTTTAACAGAATTAATACTACTGCTACCACTCTTACTTTTAGAAAGTTCATTCGGTAAATCGCTAATATATCTGTGAATATTAACATCCCATTCTTTTTTATCTAAATCGATATGGGAGCAATAACGTGCAGCTCTACCAATCGTTTGTTTATCACTAGCCCATGTTATTAAGGGCTCAAATATATGAATGTGTCTAACAGCTTTTAAATCAATACCTTCATTATAATTCTGTGATGCCAAAAACAAACTAACATATTCGCCATATTTATTCATAGATGAATTATATAATTTAACCATAGCGCTCAATTCTTCACCTTTATTGGTTCCCATTTGTGTTGAAACTGCGAGAATATATCTCTTTTTTTTATTGTCATCATCTTCGCCTTTTTCAACTATTTTAAGAGCTTGGGATGGTTTCAATCGTTCATAACCTAATTTATCTAATTCTTTTGCGATTGCTAGGATACCATGACCTCCATATCCTCTATTTTCATAAAATGCGGAATATACATATTGTTTTTGCATAGGAAAATCTAATATTTTTTGAAGTAATGCAGGTAATTTAGCGCTAAATTCATTTAATACTACATCTTTTTCATAATTATAAAGCATATTTGAATATCTTCTAGCGGCAGCCCAATATTTATTTAATGAATTAGATTTCGATAAATTATCATAATCTTTCGCACTTTCTTTAACGTCTTTATAAGCGATTACGTATTTTTCGAATTGACGACTGCTCATATGCAAATAAACGGGATCGTTATCAACAACAGATGGAAACTTAGTTTTATCACTTGACATATCAAAATATGATATTAGACCTCGAATTTTATTAATAAATATATCTGGAGTATTAATATCTTGAATATTAATTTCAGGAATATCTGGATTTTTTACAATATTTAATAATTTCATTATTTCAGTTGGATTATCTCCTAGAGTTGCAGTTAATATAAATACTTTTAATTTAGGAAATTTATCAGATAATAATAATTTTTCTAAAATAGAATGTTGTTTTTTTTGGTTTGCTAATGGTCTAAATAAATTATGAACTTCGTCAATAATTAAAACACAATCATTTAAATTAATAACCTTCTTTACTAAACGATTAGATAGTTTAGCAAATGATAAAAATTCAACCTTTCTATTTTTAAATTCACGATTTAAATCATTTAAGGACTTCCCATCAAATCTCTTAAATAAATTTATACAACATTCATGGAATTTAAATGGTGGATTGCTGGCTAATGCATCAATCGAACTACAATAGATAATTTTTTTATTAGATTTCCAGAATCCATCCATAATAGCAGAAGCCGTACAAGTTTTACCACTACCAGTCGAATGCCATAATAACATTCCTTTTTTATCTAAAATATTTTTAGTTATCATTTTACAAATATTATTAACAATTGATTGTGGAACAGATGGTAATGTTTTTTTATTACTATCATAACTACCACTCGAACTGGAACTCGAACTATTAGATAAGAAACTATTACTTTTTTCACTTATAAAAAAAATTTTGGGAAAATAATATTTATATAAATCTTCCATAATATCATCATCGTGATTATGTTTATTATATTCTTTTTTAAATTGATTAAATAAATCAATATTATTTATATTTTTCAAATAAGTTTTTAAAATTTTAGCATTCGAATATACATTAGGATCTAATGTTCTTATTAAATTCTGTTGATATAATAATTTCTCTGCTTCATTTGAAATATTTTTAATTATTTTTTCATATTTATTTAAATTTTCATTTACATCATTACTATTTTCATTATTATCATTTAATTCATCAGTCTTACCATCATCATCTCCTGCTTCATTAGGAATACATCTATTACCTCTTCCTATTAATTCTAATGTTGGTGGTTTTTTCTTGCCATTATAAAGTTTATATAACATATCTTCTAATCCTGCTTTTTTACTAGCAATATCATCGTCCATTAATTTAACTTGCATTTGTTCATTCTGTTTTCGTTTGGTCATACAATCAAAAGTATATTTATTTTTAAAAAAAGAACATCTATCATTTGATTCACATTCTTTTTTAGCAGTTGCAATATCATTAGAAGTTATTTTACCTCTCTTAAAATCTGCTTTTCTTAATAACCTGTTATTTTTAATTAAATTTCCGCATTTTGCCTCGTTTCCATCAACCCAACAATTACCAGTATCATAACCTGTATTTCTATTTACAGAACTATTAACCCAAAAACCATTAGTTGTGTTGCACCGGTCTTGAGTATAAACATTTTTATAATATCGATTATGTTGGTCTGTCAATTGTTTTATATTATCAATTACTAATTTACAATTTTTATTTTTGTCAAAAGTATATTTTCTTTTAAAGTTATCAACATCTTTAAGTTTATAAGGGTTGATATTATGTCTATCATACTCATAAACTTTTTGTTTATCTATTGAATTACATTCTTTGTTTCTATTTAATATTTCATCTTCAATATCATTAAACCAAACATGTGACATTTACAATTCTATTATAAACATATAAAAATTATTAAAAGCGCTGTATATAAAATAACAGCCAAAGAAGGATTATAAACAACATGAATATTATTACTCAAATCAAACAATACATCTGCAATTTCATCAACTCCAATATCTATAATTGTATGCTTGTTTTTCAACATCCATTTACATATTTTCTTTTTGTAATGTAAAGGTCGTTTTTGAATGATGTTTTTTTTTAAAGTTGTTGTTTTGGATAATAAATAAATCGCAAATGATGCGGTGGTTGGTTCTAACATCTTAACAGTTGTTATAAACATAATTTTATAATGTATTATATAATCATATTTTTTATGTTTATAACGAGGGATCATACAAATAATTATACAAATTTTCAGGAATTTCTTTTATTTTTGAATTAGTATATTTATTAATAATAATTATAATTTCGGCAATTGACGCAATCTTAAATTTATGATTCTTAGCTTTTCTAGAAAACCAATCATTTTTACCACGTTTAATATACGTTTTTAATTTTTCTTCTTCAGTTGTATTATAAATAACATTTAATACAACTCCTGTATTTGTTTGTTTATATCCATCAATATCAATAATACCCGAATGTTCTTTATTATGGCATTCTTTACATATATTAACGAGATTGTGTTTAGCATTTTTATGAAAATTTTCAAAAAAACCATTATCATCGCTCAAAGTTTGATAATTAATATGATGTGTTTCATCACTTTTATTTTTCTTACATATTTGACATACATCCATAAATAATAATGAATTATAATTAGATGCTTTAGTTTCTAATAATTTTTCATTAATACCCATTATTTCTTTTCTAATTTTTTCTGCATTAGTCATAAATTTTAATGGCATATCTAATGATTTGCAAACTTCAATACCATATATATTAGATCCTTGACCTTTTTTTAATTTTCGCTCATATATAATTTTATTATCAATAATTTCAATATGCATATGATATATTCTTAATTCATCTCTGTCTTTTATTAAACTAATATTAGTCAATTCATGTAAATGACTTGTGAAAATAAATGATGCCTTTTTTTCGATTAATTCATTTATAGCAGAACTAATAATACAAACACCTGAAATTGCTTCAGTTCCTGAACATATTTCATCACCAATAATAAGACTATTTTTATCAGCTCTTTGAATAATATTACGTAATTCGGTCATTTCAACAATAAAACTACTCATTCCTTTATAAATATTATCATTTCCATAAATTCGAGTCATAATATGATTATATGGATTGTATCGATAATTAACGGCTGGTACATACATTCCAGATTGTGCCATAATTATCGAAAGTCCAATAGCTTTCATAAATGAACTTTTGCCAGATGAATTGATACCATATAATAAAATCCCATTTTCACTTAAATCAACATCATTTCCAATATATTCAACGTCAGTTATTAACCGTTCAATAATAGGATGTCGTAAATTTTCAGCATTTATATATGAACATGATGATGTTAAATCAATAGTAGGTTTATAATAACAATATTCAACAGCATTATTGGCATTACAACAACTAATATCAATATCAATTAAATATTTAATAATATTATCTAAATATTTATCTGTATTTAAAAGAAATGATTTAAGAAAATCGTTATAATAACCAGAGACAATTGATTGTATATCGTATTGTGTTTTGCGTATAATGGATGAATAATTATCAATTTCTGCAGAATATAATTTATAATTTGTATTTATTAATTTCTTTTTGAAAGTTTCCATATAACTCTTATTTTTACTTAATGCATTTTCAAATCTTTTTTTAGTAATTGTAATATAAAAACCCTCACTATCATTATAATCAATTTTAGCAGCTGAATCATTTATATTACTAATTTTATTAGCAATTTCAATAATACTGTTATAAGCCTTATTATAATTTTCATCCAATAAATCTAAATCAGTATAAATACCTTTATTAAAAATATTAGTTTTAATATCTTTGATATTATATTTAGAACATTCATCGATATTTAAAATTTCATAATTTTTAATAATAATATTGACATCATTAATTAATTCAGGTTCAGTTAATTTAAATACTTCAATAGCATTTTCTAAAGATGATGAAAAACTACTCCATTCACATGGTTGTATTTTCTTTAAAATAATTTTTCTCTTAATTCTTTCCAAATCAATAATATTAGTTAAATACTTATTAATTTCTTTATATTTTGAAATATTCTTCTCAATATTATTATATCTATTAATTAATTCTTGTTTATTATTAATTGGATTTAAAAAACGTTCTTTAAATATACGAGAACCAAATGCAGTTTTGCACCTATTTAAAATATCCAATAATGGTTTTTCATTTGTATTATTACTTATAATATTTAATTGTAAAGCACTATTATATTCGATTGCTAATATTTTAGAATTGTCTAATAATTCTGGAATTTTAAGTTCTTTTATGATATCTGCATTATGTTCATATGCAAATTGTAATAAACTACAAAAACTCAATCGACCTAATGAATATTTTTCTAAATTTAAATATTCAATAATTGATAACATAGTATTATTTATAAATGATTTTTCCAAAATCTTATTTTGATAATCCACCTTTTTAATATAATTATTTAATTCATATTTATCCCATTTCTTATGAATAAGAACAGAATTTATATTAATTATATTTAAAATTAATTTCTTATTTTCATCACTTATTACATCCGATAATAATAAAATTTCACATGGATTATATGTCGTAATTAGTCTATAACATTCATCTAATGTATATTGAGGGTCTGATTTTGAACTACCATTCTCATATATAAATGAACGTCCAGTTGTTAAATCAACACCGCTAATACCTACAATTAATAAATTCCCAACTTCTTCAAAATATAGAACCATTATATAATTGCTAGTTTTCTTATTGATGTTAATATTTGTCGATGGACTTATGATTTCTGTAATTTTTCTTTGAGGTTCTGGTGGTTCTGTTACTTGTTCAATTAAAACAATCGTATAATTATTTTGTAAAATTAATTGTATATATTTATTTAATGACCATAATGGAAATCCACACATAATTGGATTATTTCTAGAAACTTCGATAATAGTCTTATTTTTTCTAGATACTATGATATTACAAATATCAGCAATCGTATATAAATATTTAGAATTAACATCAATTGCATATAATTCAAAAAAAGAACCAACTTGCATAAGTATAATAGTATTTTCACCATACTTATTACGATATTCATCGAGATAATTTAAATAATCATCAATAATCATTATCAAAGAATCATTATTAAATATTAAGATTATCTTTATATAAAAAATGATATTATAAATGCTAAATATTAATTATAAATGCTAGATAAATTTAACGAAATTATAATAACCGTTGTATTAATAATACAATTAATAATTTTATTATTTAATAAAATTATTTATTTATTATATTTATGTAACATAACATTTAATAATAAAATTATTTATTTATTATATTTATGTAACATAACATTTATTGATAAAAATGCTAAAAAAGCATATATAGAATATGAAGAACCTAATGAACCAGAACCTCCAAATGATCATACTATGATATCAAATTATAATTTCATTAAATCTAAAATTATAAGATGTTTAATTAGAAATGATAAATTAAATAATATATCAGAAGGAACAAAATATATGACTATTTTAATTGATATTTATAATACTATGACACCTGATAACATAATTAAAAATACGTCATTTAATATAAAAATTGGCAAAGTACAAGGTAATAATTATAAGTATCATGAAAAGTTAAATATGTCTATTCCAAAATCTAAACCAGCAAATAATACATTATCAGAAATTTGCAGAATGGTAAAAATTAATAATTATAAAATAGATATGGATATTGAATTATCTCATAATAAAATAATTAAAATTAGTATATAATGTTTTATTATTTTTTATTTTTTATTATCGTTATTTTAATTATTTTTTATTATTATAGCAAAAAACCTTTTAAAGGATATAATGATTTATTAAATGATTACAAATATTTTAAATATACTTCATGTGGTATTCCTAAAATAATTATAAAAACATCATGGCAAATGCAAGATAATTTCCCACCAATTTTAACATCAACATTAAATGATATTATAAAATTAAATCCAGAATATAATTTATATTATTTTGATAATATTGATTCTGCTAAATTTATGAAATCATATTCTCAACGAGCTTATAATGCTTATAATAAATTAATACCAGAAGCCTATAAGGCTGATTTATTTAGATATTGTATAATAGAAAAATATGGAGGATGTTATACAGATATAGGACATGTATTTTATACGTCTTTTGATGACATATGTGAAGATTGTAAAATGGTATTAGTGAAAGATATGGGAAATGGCGGTATATTAAATAGTTTAATGTGTTCTTATCCGCATAATCCATATTTTATAAAATTAGTTAATGAATGTATAAATAATATTGAAAATGAATATTATGGCTATAATTGTTTAAGTATTACAGGTCCTACGTTTGCTGGTACTGTATTTTATAAATATTTATTAAATTTAGAATATAAAAATGAAAACTTATTAACGAATGCCAATTATTTTAATAAATACATAAAAAGAGGTAAATTTGACGATATTAAATTTTTAAAATTAATTATTAATGGCGAAGTAGAAACAACCCATAATGATAATACATATATTGTAGATAGTAATAATAATATATTATTGAGATGTAAATTTCCACATTATTATAAATTAATGTACAATAATCGTAATGTACCTTATTATGTTACATGTTGGAATAATGGTATTGTGTATAAATCTACAAAAAAATAATTATAATTAGTATATAATGTTTTATTATTTTTTATTTTTTATTATCGTTATTTTAATTATTTTTTATTATTATAGCAAAAAACCTTTAAAAGGATATGATGATTTATTAAATGATTATAAATATTTTAAATATACTTCAGGTGGTATTCCTAAAATAATTATAAAAAAATCATTTCATATGCAAGATAATTTCCCACCAATTTTAACATCAACATTAAATGATATTATAAAATTAAATCCAGAATATAATTTATATTATTTTGATGATATTGATTCTGCTAAATTTATGAAATCATATTCTCAACGAGCTTATAATGCTTATAATAAATTAATACCAGAATCCTATAAAGCTGATTTATTTAGATTTTGTATAATAGAAAAATATGGAGGATGTTATACAGATATAGGACATGTATTTTATACATCTTTTGATGACATATGCGAAGATTGTAAAATGGTATTAGTTAAAGATAGATATTATACAGGAATACAAATATCATTAATATGTTCTTATCCGCATAATCCATATTTTATAAAATTAGTTAATGAATGTATAAATAATATTGAAAATGAATATTATGGCTATAGCAGTTTAGGTATTACAGGTCCTACATTCGCAGGTACTGTATATTATAAAAATTTATTAAATTTAGAATATAAAAATGAAAATGAATTTACTAATATTCAATTCTTTAATAAATACATAAAAAGAGGTAAATTTAACGATATTAAATTTTTAGAAATGGTAAATATAGGAAATGTTGAAACTACTACAGATGATAATACATATTTTGTAGATAGTAATAATAATATATTATTGAAAGGTAAATTTCCACATTATTATAAATTAATGTACAATAATCGTAATGTACCTTATTATGGTGTATGTTGGAATAATGGTATTGTGTATAAATCTACAAAAAAATGATTATAAATATAATATTTTATAATATAAAATATGATTAATATTTATAAAAACAATTGCGAATCACTTTCTGAATTTAATTATAATGAATATATACGATTTATGCCAATTGATAATAAAAAAAATAATCCAATTTCTATAAAAAAAGAAGAAATCATTAAATTAAAATTAGTTAATTCTAAAATTATGGAATGTTACATATTGAATAATGGTGTAAATATAATAACAAAGTTTAAATACATGTCTATTCTAAAAACAATTTATAATACCATGAATATAAATGATATAATGAAATATAAGACGTTTAATATCAAAGAAGGTAATGTTAATGGATTAAATGGCTATAATTATTCTAAAAAATTAAATTTATCAATTCAATCTAAAGCAACACCATTTATTTTATTTGAAATATTGAATATGACAGAAATTAATGAATTTCCTACATCAATTATTATAAAATTAGATTCTGGTGTTATATTACAATTCATTAATAGTTTTCAAAACGTTAAAGCACCAATATCAAATAATAGTATTTATGTTTATAATAGAAATCCATTTTATACAGTTAAAGACATTTCTAAACTTAAATTAGTTGGTTCAAGAATTTTAGAATGTATTGTTAAAAATACTCATGATTTCATCATTACTACTGAAAAGAAATATATGTCAATATTGGTTGATATTTATAGTTCTATGTCTGTAAATGATATACTAAATAATACATCATTTAATATTAAATATGGCGATGAGAATGGTAAAAATGGATATAACTATCATAAGAAATTAAATATGTCTATTCAACCTAAACCAACAAATCACATATTAGTAGAAATATTTAAGATGGCTGATATTTATACATACCCATTTTCTATTAAAATTCAATTGGATACAAATGAAATTATTCATATAGTTAATCAATATTATAAATAAATTTGTATTATTTTTTTTCATTATTCGTAAAAAATGAATATAATTATTATTATTATTATTATTGCTAAAGAAGTAATCAAATTCGATGAATACTTATCACATTCTCGCTGTCCGCAAAAATAACGTTATGTATTGTGCGTCCTATAACAAAATTGGAAAACGCATTATCATTACGTCAATCGAAACGGGTGAAACTTTCAACAATATCTACAGTTTCATAGTTAGTATCAAGGGAATGGATACTACTTGCGAGGCTAAAGACTGTATGTATTACAGCGAAAGCAGGAAGCGGTGGCGGTCGGTTAAGTACATGTCGAGGAAGCGATAAACACCAAAACAACATATAAAGTCAAAAATAATTATTTTTGGCTTTTATGATTGTTAGGATTATAATTTTTATCATTAATTTTGTTAATTTCATTAGTAAGTATAAATTCTATTGCTGGATTCATAATCATAATATTGGAATTTGTATGGTCTAATTCAATAGGTTGTTTATTAATATCAATAATATAATTAGATTTGATATATAAATTATTATAATTTTTGATATTTTCAGTTTTAATTCTAATATTTTCAATAAAATCATCATTATAACTAAATTGTGTTTTCATGTAATCAATTAAATCATTTTCACATAGTGTTTTAATTTCATTTATGATATTCATAATATTATTTTCGTATATATGAATTTGAATTATACTATCGGTTTTGTAGATACTCTTAAATGTTGATTTATTAGATATCAATACACCATATTTAAATAATTCATTAATTTTTTTATTACATGTTATAATATAATTTTGAGAATATGGAGTATATTTAATATACTTGTATAAATTTGTTTCAAGTTCAAATATTTCTTTTTGTTTTTTCATAAATGAATTATGATTTATTTTTATTACTATTGCAATTAATACAATAATAGAAACGATAATAAATAACATATTGATTTATAATAAAAAAATATTATTCATTTTTTATTTTAATTTAAGGACTTGAAAATAAGCCTTATATGATTTTTAAGTGAATCGATATGATGCTGATGCAAATCGGCATTTTTAACAATAATACCAATATTTAATTCTTGTTCTTTTTCGGCAGTTAATCGTTTTTCAATTATATCAAGAATGTTTAAATTCTCATCAGCTTTTAATTGAATAACTGGAATTTCATTTCTTGTAAATGTAATGGATAAATTTAATTTATTTATTTCATTTAATTTATTATTTATAAATTCAGGATTATAATTATATAAATGAAGTTTGATATATACAATCAAATTATTAATCGATTGTTGTTTTCTATCATTAATGATATTCATAATATTATTTTGATATATTGAAAGTTGCGAATATGCATTATTTATATTTAAGCCATATCTAATATTTGCATTATTAATAATCATATCATTCTTATTATCCATGATGCCATATTTAAACAATTCTTTTAATTTTTTATTAATATATTGAATATCATATTCATTCTCATTCAAATATTTATAAATATATTGTTCTGTTTCTAATATATTATTTTTTTTAATTTTATATTCATCAATACTTAAATTATTAATAATACCTGATATAAAAATAACAACAAATGTGCCGAATATATAAATATTGAGAAGCTTCATAATAGTTTCATTATAATCAAATTATCATTTTTTTATAACAATTATTAGTAAATGACAGATATAATACGTATTCCAAATATTGAGAATTATACGATGACTGTTATAAATGGAGAATTAGTATTAACACTCATTCGTAAATACCTAAAAAAAGAAGAATTATTTAGAATTGATTTATCAAAATCTAAAATTTTATTTTGTACTATTAAAAATTATAATGATAAAATTATATCCACTTCTAATTCATATATGTCTATATAAATCTTTACCGTCATCAATATTAAATTAACTAATGAATATGATGATTATGTTTATTATCCTGAAATAAATATGTCAATACAACATAAAAACGCAAATGAAACCATTAAAGAAATTATAAATATGATTGTGATGAATACATATTCATTAGATATTAGGTTCAAATTAGAGACTGGTGAAATAGTTAATTATCAACAATAATATCTCTAATAATATCCAACTTATTTGATAATAATTCTAATTTATGTAATATAATATTCATTTTATCATTATCATCATCATTCGTTAATTTAGGTTTTTTTGTGATACCTCTCATTTTTGTAAAAAATTTCTTTAATATTTTATTGTCTTTGTTATCTATATTATTTAATTTATTTATAAATTTTCTCAATAAACTTTTATCTATTTTATATTCAACTGATATTTCATCAATATTATAATCCTCTTTTAGTTTTGGATAAATGATTTTAGTAATTACACGAGATACTATACCAATTATTGTTCGTTTATGTCGTTTTGCAATTTCTTCATAAGATTTTTTTTCGCCAATTTCCAAAACAAGTAATGCATCTTCAATATCTAACCATTTATTCCCAGCTCTTATTTGATATTCCATTTATTATAAAATATTAATGAAATTATTAAATCAATTTATTCGCAATTGTTATATAATTATTGAGTTTTTCTTTATCCATTTTCTTTATTAAATTTGTTTGGGCTTTAAATGCGTATATTTTATCTAATGTTTCTATATTCGAATATATAAAATACCAATATAATGCATCCCATGCACTATAATTTTTATCAGCCTTATAATCACTCATCTTTTTTATATAATTTGATGATGATATATATGGTCGGGTCATCATACTGATGGAAGTTAATGAATATTGGGACATACCATAAACATTAGGAACCATAACCCATTCATATGAATCAATAAAACAAATCATAAACCATTTATATATTTCATTAGGATCTATTCGTAATAATAATGAAATATTTCCCATAATCATTAAACGTTCTATGTGATGTAAATATGCATATTCCTGAACTTTTAATATCATATCATTTATTATACCATCATTTTTTGTAGGATTATACCAAGATTTAGGGACTTTATTTTTATGATTAAATTTATTCATTTTCATCATTTCATCACCATGATATATATACATAAATCTCGTATAACTTCTCCAACCAATTAATTGTCTTATAAAAGCTTCAATATTTATTAAGTTTTTATCATCATAAAAATTCATGACTTCATTAATTATTATTTGAGGCGTTATTAAACCTATATTCAACATAGGTGATAATACAGAATGAGAGCCAAAAACAACTTTTTTAGAAATTGCATCCTGATATTTTCCAAATGTGTTTAATTTAATTTTAATGAATTTTCTCAAATGTTCGCGTGTTTCTTCGTGTGTTATAGGATAATAAAAATTATCAGTATTTCCGAAATTATATTTAAAATGTTTATTTACATATTCTACAGCCTCTGTTATATAAATATTAGAATAAGTTGTTATTTTATCCTCTTTATAATTTTTATCGAATGGATTTCTATTTTCCGAGTCATAACTCCATTTACCACCAATAGGTTTTCCACTACTATCGATTAACAATTTTAATTTATATCTCATCCATTTATAAAAACTTCTATCGTGATAATAGTTCTTTTTATTAGTATATTTATTTCTATAATCATCTAACTCTTTTTTTGTTTCAATAAATGCGGGAGTTTCGATTATATTTATTTTATATTTTTCTAATTTTTTAATTATTGGTTTATCGATTGGATCAAACATAAAAACATCATTATTTAATAAAAAATCATAATTTATTTTATCATATTCGATATATGAAACATTCTTATAAATTTTACTAATTTTATTATAATAATATTTCATAGATGAACGATGTAATATTAATTTTTGTTTGTGTTGATTGTTAATAAAATAAAAAGGATCTTCAATTATATATATTTTATCCATCGATTTCAAATATTCATTAAATTCAAAAAGATGTATTGGTAAAATTAAAAAAATCTTCATCTATTTTTAAGAATGACAAAAACTTTAACATTTTTGCCATTTTTTTTGTTTTTTAATTAGAAATCCAGAAACACCTCATCAATCTCATCATCATCACCACCATAATCATCGTCATCGCCATATTCCGTCCCAGCATCGCTACATTCGTGTTGCATATACTCCGTCAATATTTTGATCTGCAACCGTTCCAACGCCACCTCCGCCCTGATCTGGAAATCGTCAGGAGAACATTCCACATTCCTGAAAAACTTGATGATTTCTTTGAACTCCTCCGTGTATGTGTCGTATACAATCGCGATTTCCTTGAGGTCTTCGGATGTGTATGTGTAAATTCTCTCTTGAACGTACATCGCAATCTGCTCCCTAACATCCTCATAATCCAGATCAAAATCTTGGTTTGAGGCAAAATTCGCATCGATAAAGTCGCTGATAAACTGTTGCTCGCTAAACATCGCTTGTGCCTGTCTAAATAATCGATATGCTTCGTAGTTAGACAGGGTGAAAAAAACTTAAAATTATTCAATCATTTTTATTAAGTTTTGTTTTATTTTAATACAAATTAATTATCACTTTCTTCTAAATCGGTATCGGCATCGCTTACTTCATGTGTTAAATATTCAGTCATTAATTTATATGATAATAATTTTAAAGCAATTTCTGCTCTAATTCTAAAATCATCAGGAGAACATGGTTCGTTCGTCAATAATATCACTATTTCTTTAAAATCGTCTGTGAAAGTATTATATAATAAAGCAATTTCCATTAAATCTGCATCACTATATGATAAATATTTATCATTAATATAATTATCTATATGCATTTTAACTATATCATAATCTAAATCCATATTTGTATAATTCATAAAATCACTAATAAACTTTTGTTCGCTAAACATCGCTTATAATTATCATTCACATAACACATAATCATTTTTTTATTTAAGGATATTCACAAGTTTTCTTTAAGTATTTATATATATCATTACCTAAACGACGATTAACACACATTAACAACATTATTTTTTTATTATAATATTTATATTTTTCAATAATTGTATATTCTGCAGAAGTTTTAACATTATAATATTCGATAGGTGTATTATTAGTAGTTAAAGATTTATAAAATAGTTTTTCAAATTTTCTTATTGCCACTTTCGCGTTTTGGTTCAATAGATATTTTCATCTAATT
>Ga0209596_1001579_pt1 | contig 19466 bp, 17 predicted proteins | sample M_130807_MF_Meta_FD_187314 | JGI IMG/M metagenome (GOLD analysis project Ga0209596, IMG submission 187314) | Freshwater microbial communities from Lake Montjoie, Canada to study carbon cycling - M_130807_MF_MetaG (SPAdes) (version 2) | ecosystem: Environmental > Aquatic > Freshwater > Lake...
GTTACAAAGTGATATCGTTTTATTTAAAAATAAAAGAGCGAATAAAATAGCCTTAAAACGACTTGCATTGGCAGAGAAATTTTTGAAACAAAAAAATCAAAATGCTTTTTATGAAGAAGCGTCCAAAGCAGTATGGCTGTATTTGAGTGATAAGCTGAATATCCCATTGGCATTGCTTTCTAAAGAATTAGCAGAACAAAAATTAACGGATAAAAAAATAGATATGGCCTTGCAACAAGAATTATTCCGTATAACAAATGAATGCGAAATGGCATTGTATTCGCCAGAAAGTGGAGTATTAAAAATGCAGCAAACTTATGGTGATGCGGTTTTATTAATTGGTAAATTAGAAGACGGATTGGTATGAAAAAATTAGGTTTATTATTCGGCTTCTTTTTGATATTGCTAGCGAACACAGTTCATGCGACAGATAATCCAATGTATACAGAAGCAAACAAATTGTATCAAGCTAAACTGTATGATAGTGCGGCTAATTTATTTTTACAATTGATAGAAAAAGGAAATGTACATCCTACACTTTTTTACAATGCTGGTAATGCTTTTTATAGAAGCAATAAAATTGGCATGGCAATATGGTGTTACAAAAAATCATTGCAACTACAACAAAATAAAAATTGTGCCGAAAATTTGAAGTTGGCGGAAATGAGAATGAAGGAACCCATTGCGGCAGTAAAGGATATTTTTTTTATTCGATGGTGGAAATCAGTGTATAGTTTGTTTAGCCTGAATGGCTGGGCTGGATGGAGTTTGGCATTTTTTTTATTCGGCATGAGTCTTCTGTATTATAAAAAAATAAAAGGAAGCGAAAGACCTTCTAATACGTATATCACTCTGTCTATGTTGGTTTCTGCCATTTGTTTATTTTTCTTAATCGTATTGTATATTCATGAAAGATTTCATTACAAAGGAATCATAGTGGAGCCTTATACATTTTTCAGAAAAGATATTCGTGCTGAAGGCATTTTGATTAGCGAAGGCATGGAAGTTGAATTTAAAGGGAATTACAAAACGGATATGCTCATCATTTTACCAGATGGGCGCGAAGGACAAATACCTGCTACGGCATTTAGGAAATTATAATTCGTCTAGTATTTTCGGTTAGAAGAAGTAGTTCAATTTTCAAACAATTCGCTGGCAATAAATCTTCTGCAATTTGTGGCCATTCGATAAAGCAATAGCCATCGGCATTCGTCAAAATATCTTGTACACCCGTTTCGATAGCATCTTCCGTATTTTTTAATCGATACCAATCCATGTGAAAAATACTTTGTCCAGATTCTCTTAATTTATATTCATTGATGATAGAAAATGTTGGACTGTTGGGGGTGTCTATGCTGCCCAAAGCCTTGCACAGTGCACTGATTAAGGTCGTTTTACCACTGCCCATTTCTGCAAAAAAAGCAATGCATTTGGCATGTGGATAGCTTTCCAAAATTCTTGTAGCCGTTGTTTCAATTTCGTCGAATGAATAATCCCAAGTCATGATGCGCAAATATAATTGTAAGGATTTTTAAAATATTGAATATGGTAAGAAAAGGTAAACTAAAAATGCAATGAGAATTCAGCTTCTTTGGTGGATGTATTGCGGCAACAGTAGTAGTGGAAATCCTCTGCAGCAAAAAAGATTAGAACGGGGTAGTCCACGTTCCGCTGCTTTGAGCGGAAACGGATCCTGACATTTATCGTCAGGACGTGCGTGCCGCCAAAAATATTTTCATTCAATTTTAGTTTAGCCAAAGAAAAGAGATTATTTTGTGCGTTCTACTGTGGCGATTTTTTTTAGAATAAAAGATTACGCTACACTATTCATGAACACTTAAACTTTACGTATGAAATTATTGGAGAATAAAATTGCGATTATCACTGGTGGAAGCCGAGGCATTGGAGAAGCTATTGTATTGAAATTTGCAGAGCAAGGATGTCATGTTGCTTTCACTTATATCAGCGATAGCAGTGCGGCGCGCAGCGAAGAATTGGTGCAGAAATGTGTTGCCTTGGGTGTGAAAGCAAAAGCATATCAAAGCAATGCTGGACTTTTTGCCGATTGCGAATCTTTAGTTCAGCAAGTGGTCAGCGAATTTGGCACTATCGATATTTGTGTAAATAACGCAGGTATCAGTAAAGATAATTTATTGCTTCGCATGACCGAACAACAATGGGATGATGTGATGGATATTAATTTGAAAAGTGTGTTTAATATGACGAAGCAAGTGATGCGCCCAATGATGAAAGCGAAGAGTGGCAGTATCATCAATATGAGTTCTGTGATAGGTGAAATGGGGAATGCGGGACAAAGTAGTTATGCGGCAAGTAAGGCAGGTGTAATTGGTTTTACCAAATCGGTAGCGAAAGAAATTGGTAGTAGAAATATTCGTTGTAATGCTATTGCACCAGGATTTGTAGAGACCGATATGACTTCTTATTTGCAAGATGGAGAAGGTGCCGAAAAATATAAAGCAGGTATTCCATTGGGACGATTTGCAAGTGCTGAAGATATTGCCAATACAGCTTTGTACTTAGCTTGCGACATGAGTAATTATGTAACAGGACAAGTGATTAGTGTTTGTGGTGGATTGTGTATTTAGTGCTTGAAGAAAACTTTTTGTGTGCTCCATTTTGCATCCAAATTGGTAGGAGAATTGTAGCATATTACGAATAATGTGTGAGGTTATAAACGTAAAAAAATGTAGTCCATGATACACCAAATATTAAAAGACAAATCGGTTACCTTGTATATTATTTTGGCTGGCTTGTTTAGTACAACAGCCATTGTAGCAGAATTTATTGGTGGTAAAATATTTTCTTTAGAAAAAACATTGGGCTTGAAACCCTTTCTATTCAGTCTGTTTGGTGAGCAAAATTTATCTTTCAATTTAACGGCTGGTGTATTGCTTTGGCCCATAGTATTTATCATGACCGATATTATCAATGAATATTATGGCATGCGTGGCGTTAAGTTTTTATCCTATCTGACAGTTGCTTTAATCAGCCTTTCTTTTTTTTCTGCCTTTGCTGCTATTCATTTAGTGCCTGCCGATTGGTGGGTTGGTGTGAATGCCAAAAAAGGAATTCCGGATACACAAAAAGCGTATGCACAAATATTTGGTCAAGGCATGTGGATTATTATTGGTTCAATTGTTGCCTTTCTGTTGGGGCAAATATTGGATGTTTATATTTTTCATAAAATAAAAAATATTACTGGCGAAAAAATGTTGTGGTTTCGCGCTACAGGTTCTACACTTATCTCCCAGTTTATCGATAGTTTTGTGGTTATCATCATTGCGTTTAAATTAGGGCAAGATTGGAGTTGGCCCAAAGTAATTGCGATTGCATTGGTAAATTATTTTTATAAATTCTTTGTGGCGATTTTAGTCACGCCAATTATTTATGCCATACACGAACTCATTGAAAAGCACTTGGGGCATAGCTTAGCAGCGGATATGAAAAAGAGCGCGATGGAGAGTTAGGGGGATATTGTATTCATATCGTTTGTAGAGTTCTCAATTTTCCTACTCTGGCACTAGCGGAGCCTCATTTAGCTTACTTCTTCGACGCATACGCTCCAGTTTGGAGTATGATAAATATTCATCTTTCTTTGTTAAAATATAATCTCCTGTAAGATCACCAATTGTTATGATAAATCGATTTTTTAAAAGTAAAAGCAAATTATAAAAAGAAATAGTACGTTTCGAATCATCATATAAAAATATTCCATGCGAATCTATGCAACAATTAAAGACATCATCACTATTATGAGTTCTTAGATAATTGTTCAATTGATTATCTTTTGAAATTCTTTCCATTGGTTTTAATCCTAAAAATGAAAATAATTCTAGCTCTGAATTATTCGTGAAGCTATCAATATCATTGGATTTATAATCTATCCAACTAGGATTAATCTCATAAATTAAATATTCGTTTTCTTGTTCAATTAAATAAACAAAAGTTGCAGGTAAAGATATTTTGAAATCGGTCAACAAACTTTTCTTCTTTATTTTTTCATTTTTAAATCGATAGTATAGGGACTTTTTTTGAGCAAATCCTTTCATATTAAAAAGACCTAAAAGAACAAAGATTAATAAAATTCTAGACTTCAACATTGAGGCGTCTGAAATAAGTGTTTGCATTTTGTGTTTTTTTAAACGTAAACATGTTCATTTTTTTTGCATCAATTGATTATTCTATGAATCATATTTTCCACTCTGCAAAATACAAAATATTATTACAGTGTATTCATCTTTGATTTTATCTTGCAAATGTCTGAATCAGTATTTACAGAATGAAAGGATAAACAGGATAAAAAAAATGGAGGTAATCCTGCTAATTCTGAAATCTTGAAAATCCTGATTCAGACAATGGGTATATGTTTACATCTCGCAATTGTCTGAATTGTTGGATTCGGAAACAAATAGTAATAAAATCTATAATTTAAATAATAACTGTGGGCAACAGTCATAGCCATTTGGCCAAACTAAATAGCCGTCTTCAATTTTACCTTGCCTAAAATAAGAGGAATCTCGTAAAGCGCCTGATACGCCATTCTTAATAAACGGGGCATAATCAATTAGCTTTTCAAGATTATTATCGAAGGTGACTTTAATGGTATAAGCTTCCAGATAATCAATATGAACAATACTTGGTAACTTACTCATTATTCTAGAGGTTTTATAGGTAAAAGAAATCAGAAATTAATTGCAATCGCAAATCTATTAATAGGAATTGAAAATTCTGTCGATACAGAGTTACCTAATAAAATGCCCTACAAATTATTTAATCGCTGTTAGTATATTTCCATCCACCAAATCTTCATGAAATATCCAGTATTACACTGCATCCCTTCTGTATTAGAATATTCCTAGTAAGTCTATTATATTTGCTAGCGTTTTTGACGAACGCATTTCTATTTTTCTTTATCAAAAAATTATTTATTAGATGTCCATACCGCACTTTCATACTTTAAAAATAAAAGACATTACGAAGGAAATGCCAGATTGTGTTTCTGTAGCATTGGATATTACACCAGAACTCAAATCTTCTTTTCAATATCAAGCAGGACAATATATCACTTTCAAGAAAGTAATTCAGGATGAAGAAGTTCGTCGGTCTTACTCCCTTTGTAGCAGTCCATTGGAAGATGATTTTCGAGTAGCTATCAAACAAATAAAAGGTGGACTATTTTCCACTTTTGCTAATCAAGATTTAAAGATAGGCGATGAGGTAGAAGTGATGACACCGATGGGCAATTTTACGAGCGAAGTAAATGCAACAGCGAAAAGAAATTATCTTGCATTTGCAGCTGGTAGCGGTATTACGCCCATGTTGAGTTTGATCAAAACAATATTGTGGAGTGAACCTCAGTCTACGTTTACATTAATTTATGGCAACCAATCCATTCAAACTATATTGTTTAAAGAAGAACTCGAAGCCTTGAAAAATAGGTATATGGAGCGATTTCAAATTGTACATATTTTGAGTAGAGAAAGAATGGAAACAGAGCTCAATTATGGTCGAATTAATGCAGAAAAATGTGAGCAATTGTCTACCCATTTAATTGACTTCCAACAGATGGATCAATTTTTCATTTGTGGTCCAGAAGAAATGATACTTGGTGTCAAAGATTATTTAATCCAAAAAGGTGTAGATGAGCACCGTATTCGCTTTGAATTATTTACCAATTCAAGTTCTATTAAAACACGTATAGCCTACCAAGAAGCACACCAAGAAGAGCTTGAAAAAATGTGTCATGTAACCATCAAAGTGGATGATAGAAGCTTTGATTTGCAATTGGCTTATGGTGGAGATAGCATTTTAGATGCGGCTTTAAAAAGTGGTGCCGATTTGCCATTTGCTTGTAAGGGCGGTGTTTGCTGCACTTGCAGGGCTAAAGTGGTAGAAGGCACTGTAGATATGGAAGTTAATTATGCTTTAGAAAAGGATGAAGTGGCTCGTGGCTATGTGCTTACTTGTCAGGCGCACCCAACCAGCGATAGAGTGGTGATTGATTTTGATGTTAGATAGCCCTGTAGCATTAATTTTTTTTGCAAAAAAATACGCTACAGTATAGTTTCGAAAGCATTCATTTTTTGAAAAAAATACGCTACAGCATAAAATTATTTCCTTGTAGCAAAAGTTTCTAAGCTTGCTTTTTTGCCATCAAAAACTGCATAGGTTCTGTAGCTAATCCAATCACCTAAATTAATGAAAGTACTTTGCGGGTTTAGTGCTTTTTCTAATGGAATATGCCGATGACCAAAAATAAAATAATCCATGGCTTCCTGCTGCAAAACAGAATGTGCATAGATGATTTGGTATTCTTGGTCATCGGCTTTCATTGCCAAATCTTGGTATTTGTGTTTGGGTCCCATGCGACTAAATGAATCCGCAATTTTTAATCCCCAATCTGGATGTAATTTTCTATAAATCCACTGGCTCAAAGGGTGTTGTAATAAGGCTTTCAAGCATCTATACTTTATTTCTTTTTTACAAACGCCGTCACCATGAGCGAGATGAATTCGTGTTGTATTGAATTGAAAAGTAGTGGCTGATTTGTAAACCGTTGCGCCAAGTTCTTGTTCTACATAGCCACGCATCCAAAGGTCATGATTGCCAGTGAAAATAATTAGTTCAATGCCACTATCTGACAGTTCAGCTAGCTTACCCAAAAAGCGAATGCTGCCCTTAGGAACAACTCTTGTATACTCCATCCATGAATCCCATACATCGCCCAAAAGATAAATTTGTTGGGCATCTTTTTTAATTTCATCTAGCCATTGGCAGACTAGCCTTTCACGGGCACGAGTAGCCGCATAATCTGGTATTCCAAAATGGAAGTCAGATGCGAAATAGATTTTTTTACCTGGCTGTAAAAGGATTTGACGAATTGGGGGTATAGACATTAGTGCATCACTTTTGCTGACCAATTCATTACATGGCAGCGTTATATCTTGTTTCTACTTCAGCCCAGTTTACTAAATTCCAAAAAGCAGCGATATAATCTGCGCGTCTATTTTGATAGTGCAAATAGTATGCATGTTCCCATACATCTAATGCAAGTATTGGTGTGCCTGGACATTCAGCAGAATCCATTAATGGATTGTCTTGATTTGCTGTAGAACAAATACAAAGGGATTTATCTGCTTTCACACAAAGCCAAGCCCAGCCGCTACCAAAGCGTGTGATGCCAGCGTTTGCAAAAGTTTCTTTGAAGGATTCAAAACTTCCAAATTGGGTTTGAATTTTTTCAGCAAGTGCTGCACTTGGTGTGCCACCGCCATTAGGAGAAAGTAATTGCCAAAAAAGAGAATGATTAAAATGCCCACCGCCATTGTTACGAACAGCAGGAGAGAGAGTAGATATTTTACTTAATAATTCTTCTAATGTATCATTTTCATTGGGTGTACCAGCAAGCGCTTTGTTTAAATTGTCAACATAAGCTTGGTGGTGTTTACCATGATGTATTTCCATGGTTTTTGTATCGAAATGTGGTTCGAGTGCATTGCTTGCATAAGGTAATTGCGGCAGCGTAAATGACATAGTTATATCGGTTTATGAAGTTAATTGAATGGACACAAAGTAACGATTTTTTATTAACGGCAACTCCAAAAACTTTTCCCTTTTTTAACCTCACTCTGTATCCCTCTACAGAGGCGTATTTTGTAAATGCTTGGAGAGGGAAAGGTAGGTTTTTTAGATGCCCTTTACGCTTCCTCATTTCGTTTTACAATAATATACCAATCATTTTCGAGTGCTAGATATCCATATTCAAAACAATAATAATAGATATTGCCTTGTTTGTTTTCATGCATACGAGTATGGTATTTAAATAAAAACCCTTTGGAAAGTAAGCGTTCTTTAGTCGTTCTGGTAATTAATTCAGCACCAAGAATAGATTCTAAAATTCTTTTATTTTTTTTAAGCGCAAAAATGATATTGCGGGCATAATTGGTAGTTTCTGCTTTTTGCTGATTATTGAAATTGTTTCTACAATAGTCATCACAAAATTTTTTGTCTGTTCTACCTTTCACTGCCTTATGACAAGACAAGCAGGCTTTGATTTCTAATAGTTGCATACTAACGGTTTTTAAATGGTAGTGCTAAGGTAGACATTAGATTTAAAAAATGAAATATTTTCTGATTAAAATTTAATTGTAAACTAATTTTAGGACGAGATAAACGGTGGAAAATATTTGTTGGTGAGAACACCAACAAAGGCTTAAAGCGGTTTGCATAACCGCCGATAGCAGTTCGAGATTGCAGATCTCAAACAGACACAATTCCATAGTTTTTATTTTTTAACGCCAACATTCAAATTATTTCGGACGATTTTATTTTGATTATTTGTCTCAATGAATGCTTCGCATTTTTCTTGACGCCATTTTTCTAAGGTCAGCCAGAATACACTCAAATTGTATCTCTTTTTGCGTGGTCCTAAATATTTATTCTACACTCAATTCCCAACCCCAATAATTTGGAATCTTATGTTGTAGTTTGCCATTGTCGTCATAATAGGAACTGATGCCATGTTCATATCCATTTTGATAGGTCATATCTTGTATGAGTATGCCCTTTTCGGTATACATTTTTTGTGAGCCATGAGATTCGCCCATCAAATAATGATTGCAATAATAAAGTTGTCCATTAGGATAAAATTCTTTTTCTTCTCCTGAACGTTCACCACCTATATAATTGGCGGTATAGTATTCTTTACCATCTGGATAATATAATGTTCTCTTGCCTTCATAATCACCATTTTGGTAAGTGCATTCGCTGGATACTTTGCCATTTTTAAAATACGTTTTGATAGTCACTAATTTGCCACTATTTTCTACAGGAATTTCAGGCATCATAGTGCCATCCGATTTTTCATAGGTATAGCCAATAAGTAAGCCATGTATATAATGGAATTTGTAAATGAGTTCGCCTGTAGCCGCATACTTGCACAACCAACCATGTCTTTCATCATTTTTATAAGGAATGGATAAATCGATATGATGATGTTGGGTGAACAATGTATCTGTGCCTTCACTCTCATCCATTTTATAATGATTGATACTTTCTGTTTCACCTGCTCTATTTTCATTTTTCCAAGTGCCCGTTTTTTCATTCATGGCATACTGTCCATTTGTTTTAATTTTCCCATTGGCATGGTAACTCATGTAAGCACTATCTCGCAAACCATTTTTAAAATAGCTTATGGCCATTGTTGAATTATTGGGATAAAAATTCGTGTGTTTACCTTGTAAATAATTTCGAGTAAATGTATAGGTTCGGGCAATTTTACCAATTGGATTTTTCTCAGTTATGGTATTAGGTTCACCCAATTTTATTTTATGGTCTAAAGTGATATTTCCATTTGTATCAAATTGTATGATTTGGGTTTCGAGTCCTTTGTCAAATACTTCTTTTTTATTTATTTTACCATTGCCCCAATAATAATATTGTGGTCCATGCATTTCATCATTTAGATAGTATTCTTTGTCAATTAAATTTCCAATATTGTTATAGGTGTACCAAAAACCTTGTCTCTTGCCATTGGTATATTCTCCTTCTTCTGCCAATATTCCATTGGAAAAAAATCGTTTGTATCGACCATCCATTTCACCTGCTTCATAATTATAATCGGTGTTCACTTTGCCATTGCTAAAATAAGAAATCATTTTCCCTTCTTGATCTCCTTTGACATATTCTACAACATTTTTCAATTTCCCATTGTAGTAATACGATTTATATTCTCCATTAAAAATACCATCTCGATCGCATACTACTTCTTTGGTCAAATTGCCGGTGGTATTGTATAATTTCAGTAAATTTTTTTGTTTATCATCCATCTCACTGCTGCTTACAATTTGGTTGGTGAGTACATTGTAGAAATTAATTTTTTTGATATGCCCTTTCTTATATTCAGTGATGCATTCTATTCTACCCTCTTCATCTTTATCTGTAGATATACCTTCTTTGTCGCCTTTGTCATAGTTGGTAACACTACTTTCTAGACCATTGGGGTAATAATAAATTTGACTACCATCGAGTTTACCTTTACTATATTTTTCCTTAGAGCTCAATTTATTATTGTCATCATAATTCATAAAATCACCATCTCTTTCACCATTCACCATTTGTCCTTTTGTAGCTACATTTCCATTGCGATGATAGATCGTCATTTCACCATTTGACTTTCCTTTTTTCAACATCACGGTGCTGTATACATGTCCATCTTTATAAAATTCTTTTACCAAACCATCTACTTCATTATCGACATAATTGATTTGGTAATGCGGTGAACCAGACTCATAATAAATAGTAGAAGGTCCAATTCTATCTCCATTTTTATAGGTTTCTTCTAGTGCCTTGCTCCCATTATTATAATATTCTGTATAGCTATTTTCTTTTTTGCTATTGACATAAACGCCATTCGTTTTCATCAATCCATTCGAATAATATTCACTCGCATGTCCATTTAATTTCCCATTTTCCCAAAAACCTTCTTCTTTTAATACGCCTGTGTAATAGTAGGATTTGGTGATGCCTTGCAGAACACCATTTCGGTAATTATTAATATGTAATGGGTCGCCAAAACCATTAAAGAAAGTCCATTCGCCCTGCAGATTTTTTTTATCATTGTTGACCAATTTACCTTTCGCTACTGGCACATTGTCTTCGAATATAGTACCAATGTCATCTGTTCTTTTTGTTTTGTCTAAAGTATGTTGATAGCCAATTTCATTGAGATAATCAGCAACTTTAGTACCCATGTTGCTTATCTCTTTATCATGCGACTTAACCAGCTTTTGCACATCCGCAGATTGCACGCCAGCAACCATACGAACCGTCATGGCTTCAAATTGATTATGCGTAAATAAATAGCGATAAATAGGTACATAATAAGAACCCCAAAATTCATTGAGGTTTTGAGATTCTGTAATTTTATCACACACTAAATTGAGTTGTCGGAATAAGGTTTCGTCAAGGCTAGTTTGAATTTTATATTTTTTTTCTAATGCAATTTTGGATTTGAAATAGACTTCTAAATCTGTGTAGTCTTCTTTAAAATAGTTTTGTGCTTTTCTATTCGTAAAGCTATCCACTACCGCATCTGATAAATTGGACAATTGATACAATCCGTTTAAGGCTTGCTGAGAGCGTGTTCCAGTGGGGCTCAAAAGTAAACTCATGGTATAACTCAACATGGCTTGTATAGGATAGCCTTTATGTTCTGCAATGTAACCCATCATATAATGGGTATTGTATGCATAGGGATTCATTAATAATACCCGTTCAAAAATGGCAACTGCCGAATCCATTTTTCCTGCTAAATAGCAATTCACTGCACTGGTATGTAACATCCTGAATGAATTAGGAAAACGTTGTATGCCTTTGCGAACAACCACTGCAGCTGAATCAAATTTGTTTTCATCATCTAGAACACTGCATAACAAAATATAATCATCATGTTCATATTCGCTAGGGAGTAAGGTTAATGCATGTAATAATGTTTGTTTGCAAAGTGCATACTGGCTATCCGCTCTTGCCGATAATGCCAACTCATATAATGCCCAATGATAATTGGTATCATTTTCCGGAATCTGTTCATATTCCTTGATTGCCTTTTTAAATTCATCCTTATCATGATATTCTAAACCTTGTTTCAGGAGATCTCCAGAATTTATGGTAAAGATTTTGTCTTGCGCTACACTTCTAGAAAAAAAGGAAAATGCGATAAAAAAAACCACAACTGCTTTTGTCATACTAATAAGTTTAAAGAATCTATTTTGAAAAGGAATAATAATGATGCATTAAATTTACACGGTTGAATTCATTTCGCAAATAATTTATGTATTATTTATTGTACGCATTTCTTTATCTCTTTTCTTTATTGCCATTTTGGGTGTTGTATGGATTATCTGATTTCTTGTATGTCATCATTCATCATTGTTTTCATTATCGTAACACTATTATTATCTCCAACCTTAGCATTTCCTTTCCAGAAAAATCTATAGCAGAAATTGAGGATATCAAACGAAAGTATTACCGCAACTTATGTGATAGCATTGTAGAAACAATTAAACTTATTTCTATTTCTAAAGAAGAATTGCATCGTCGCATCCAATGCAATTGGGAAATTTTTGATTTGATGACGACACAAGACAGGAATGGACAAGCTTTTATGTCGCATCAATTTAATTGGGAAATGGCAACTGTATTATGCAATTGGTATGCACCTCGTCGATTTACAGGTTTGTATATGCCCATCAATAACCCGATTTTTAATAGATTATTTCAACGCATTCGTTCACGAAGTGGAACCCTTCTTATTCGCGTGCAAGACATGCAAAAAGAACTGCCAGCTATACAACAAAATAAGACCTTCTGGGGATTTATTGCGGATCAAAATCCAAGTGATCCAAAGCGGGTTTCTTGGAATTATTTTATGCATCGTCAAACTGCATTTTTTAAAGGGCCAGAGTTTGTGGCAAGACGATATAATAACATTGTCTATTTTGGAGAGATGATAAAACTAAGAAGAGGTTACTATGAAATAAAAATGAAGCTGGCATTTGAGCATCCTCGTGAAACGAAGGAAGGCGACATTACAGAAGCCTATGTTCGTCATTTAGAAGACAGTATCAAACGCCAGCCTGAGAATTGGGTTTGGTCACATCGAAGGTGGAAACACATATTTCCTGAAAATTAAAGTAAGTATATACTCCCAACTTCGCGGACCAAATAAATTAAGATTGTAATTATCTAATCATGTGTCAAAGTTTAAAAATTAGTTTCATATTGTCTAATAGTATTTGTTAATATTGTTACAAATTTCAATGAAGTGAGTAAAATCAATGCTTTCCATTCTTAGTGAACAACATAACTATTCAAATTCATTTTTTTATTAAACAAAAGTAATGCCAAGTATGCGTATCGGACTTTATTTTGGAAGCTTCAACCCTATTCATGTAGGTCATTTAATTATTGCCAATCATATGTTGAGTCATTGTGCGGTAGATAGAATTTGGTTTATTGTTTCGCCACAAAACCCACTAAAAGAAACTGCAAGTTTGCTCAATGAAAACAGTCGTTTCTTTTTGGTACATAAAGCGGTAGATAAAGAGCTTAAATTCAAAGCCAGTAATATAGAGTTTTCCTTACCTCGTCCTTCTTATACCATTGATACGCTTACGCATCTTAGTGAAAAATATCCACAATATATCTTCTCGGTCATCATGGGTAGCGATAGTTTACAAAATATCAAGAAATGGAAAAATTATCAGCAACTACTCAAGCAATATCCTATCCTTATTTACGAAAGACCTGGTTATCCTATTGATTTAACATTGAGTAAAAATATCGAGGTGGTTAAAGCTCCACTTTTGGATATTTCGTCCACCTATATTCGTCAATTGATTAAAGAAAAAAAATCCATTCGTTACCTCGTTACCGATGAAGTATTGGAAGAGATACAAGCGAGTGGGTATTATAGTAAGTAGGGGGTGAAGAAGTCTATTTTTTTGAATGGCATTTGCTATGAAGAAGAGAGGTCAACGGTTTATCGAAAATCAGTGAACATGTATACTGCCCTTTTCATCAGCCATTTTTAAGTTTTCGTTTTAATAAAATGAATTTGAATTTTAGGTTGTCATAGATCAAACCTAAAACCAATGCGGAGGCAGCAAAAAATAAAGAATGAAGTTTAAACTTAGCGTATAAAATTCCACCAACGATTCCGCCAATAAAGAAGAAACTTATTATGGTCAACCGCAATTTGATAGATGAAATGAGTTTGTCATTTTGTTCTTTTTCTTTGTAAAAAACAACTGGGATAATTCAATGCCTAAGTCGGTAAATAGCCCTGTTAAATGTGTTGTTCTAACACTTGCATTTGAAATGGAAGTCACCAAAGAGTTTTGTAAACCCATGGCAAAGAGTAAACTACATGCAATAGTATTGGCGTTGTTCATTGGGAGGGATTGTCCCCAAAAACCGATAGCAAAAAGAATTAAACATTCGATGAAAGCTGGAACTACAAAAATATAAAGGTCGTTTTTTCGGGATGTAATTTCTATCAGAAAATTGGAGACAAAAGAACCTAAGAAGAAGAAAAATATGTAGAGAAAATAAACAAATGCTTGCCAAAAGTTGAGTTTAAATATTTCGTCTAGAAAAAAAGCAAAATGCCCAGTGACATTGGTTGTTAATCGTTGCACAGCAAAAAATCCTGTTACGTTTACTATACCTGCAACAAAGGATAACAAAGAAGCAATCCTAAGGTTATGGATTAAAGTTCGCGTCTTACCTTGATGTCTAAACATGGTATAGTATTTCTTGGTAAGGTAAAGTTTGTGAACAGTCGACGTAAAAGGACAACTTAGCTATTGATCCAAATCTGCTTTTTTTAATTCTTTATGATTCCTGTTTGTCTTGTGATTTGGTTTTATTTACATCCATCATTTCCATAAGCTTCATACCTAGTAATCCATTGATAGATCCATCTGTTCCTGTGCCGCCACCAATCAGTATTTCAGGCATGACTTTAATATGCCCTTTTCCTATCTCTTCTGTAATTTTATATTTGGCAAAATTATCACCGCCCATTGCATTGACTTGTAATTGATAAGCCTCGGCGGTAGATTTCCCAATAGCCATAATTTTTTCCGCTTCTGCCAAACCAGTTTTTGAAATACGCTCTGCTTCCGCACTTGCAGTTAATTTAGTTGCTTCCGCTTGTGCACCGGCTCTTGCTTTGGTTGCTTCGGCTTCGGCGTTGGCTCTCATTTTAGTTGCTTCGGCCTCGGCATTTACATTTAGTTTCAAACTGGTTGCATCACCTTCTGCTTTCTTCACGGTAGCGTCGGCTGTACGTTGCGCGATTTCTACGCTTTGGGAAGCCTTTACAATTTCTTTTTGCATATCGGCAATGGCAGTTTCTTTTTCTACACCTTGACGTTGTTCTTGCGCCATCTTTTGTGTTTGATAAGTTTTCTGTTCTTCTTCAGCTATCTTACGATCCGTAAGTGTTTTCATTAATGCATCAGGCGGAACAATATCACCAATCAAGGTATCCACAGCGTTTACATTGTATTCGTCTAACACTGCTCGAATATGACTTTTGGCAGAATCTTGTCTTTCTTTACGTGTACTTAAAAAGGAAATCACATCACTGTCTTGTGCCGAATTTCTAAAATAGTTACCAATAGTTGGTTCCAATACTTGTGATACTAAATTGGTCATGCTTCCAAAACGAGCAATGACTTTGGGTGCTTCATTTGCAGGTACATGAATGATTTGTGCTACATCTAAATTGAATGGGAAACCATCTTTGGAGCGCACGGTTATTGTCGATAAATTTTTATCCAAATTATGAGATTCACTTCTTGCATTTGCCCAATTTAAAACAAGGTTTGTTGTAGGTACTGGTTCTAGTTTGGTAGTATATTTATTGATGGCATATTTGCCTGGACCAAGTGGTTCCATCCATACACCACGTTGACCTTTAGATACAATATTGCCATGTTTGAATGAGTCGCCAGTTACGTCTTTTCCATCTTCACCAATATAGGAAATGACAACACCTACATATCCAATTGGCACATCGGTCATTGGTGTTTCTTCTATTTGTATCGCCCACGGATTGATATAATAAGAACCGGCTAAAACAACTTGTGGTTGCAGACCTCGATTACCACCATTCACCAAAAATTTATTTACATCTTGAAAGTTATTATGACCGTCTACAAATTTACCCGCTATTTGACCAATAGGAATTGGATCACCATCCATTGCTGTTATAATGCCAACCATATTTTCGTGAATAACCAATTGATCGGTAAGCGCTACTTCAAACAAATGGGTATTTATTCTGTATGAACCTGCAGTCATGAATGAAGTTTGTCGACCACGTTGTCCACCATTGTCCAGAAACTTTGTCGCGTCTTGAAAATTATCACTTTCAGTATGTCGAGCCAATATTCTACCAGTTGGAATTTCAGAACCATCCTTACTAAGTATTAATCCTATTTTACCTTCAGGAATAATCACGAAAGGAACCATATCTACACTAAATTGCCAAGGCCACATAAACCAATACAAGCCTGGTGCTAATGTTTTTGCTTGGAATCCTGCTTCGCCTTTGGTGGCAATAATACGTCCATCGGGTAACTCTTTATTGGCACCAAATAACACAAATTTTTTGGTCACCAAGCCAATTCTATTTTCCGGAACGATCACCATGCCAAAGAAAACCCGCAAGACAAATTTGTAAAAAATAATAGAAAGAAGGATTAAACCAATCCACCAATAATGCATAAGAAAGTCGTTCATAATTTGAATATTTTATTATTTAACGAAGGTAATCTTATTCAGGATTCATTAGCAAAATTTGTAGGTGTGGAAACCCAAATAATTTGTTGCTTCACTAAATTTTCGATGAAAAACATGCTTAATGAGACCTCATCCCCAGCCCTTCTCCTGTAGGAGAAGGGAGCAACAAACTCCTACTCTTAAAGTAGAATATATAGCAAGTACTTTTTTTTTATCAAATATTTGGTTCGTATTCTTTAAAGGATGATACTAAACTTGTCATGAAAAATCAATGTTCATTAGTAGGTGTATTGCGGCAACGAAGGCCAGCCACATTTTGCGGTAAATTTATGAGGGACATTAGGATTAAGTATATTTGAAGTAAAAAAACAATGAAGGAAGTATCAGAGCTTCTATCTGGTGTTATCTACCCGTCAACGAATCTTGTTCTGGTTGTTTGATGAAATATTTATTGGTGATGCCCTGCGTGGTATTCCCGGATAGGATGCTATTCCAAATTTTTCAACGACCGGCCTTCATTTTTTAATTTTAAAAAAAAGTAACATGAAAAAAGTATTAGAAATTATCCATCCTCACGCTGCTGGTATTGATATTGGCAGTAAAGACTTTTATGTTGATGCTGGCGAAGAGCACATAAAGGTTTTCCCAACCTTCACGGAAGATTGCAACGCTGTCCGCGATTATTTATTATCGTTATCTATTACGACTGTAGCAATGGAATCTACTGGTGTATACTGGGTGATTCTGTATAGCATTTTGGAGGAAGCAGGTATTGAAGTTTATTTGGTTAATGGACGAGATGTTAAGAATCTTCCTGGTCGTAAAAGTGATGTCAAAGATTGTCAGTGGCTTCGTCAGTTGCACGGTTATGGCCTATTACGTAAAAGCTTCATTCCCGAAAGTGATATTCGCATAATTCGAAGTTATCTTCGATTGCGGCAAGATCATATTCGTTCAGCGTCTACCCAAATAAATCTTATGCAAAAAGCTCTTACCCAGATGAATATTCGATTGACAGAAGCGATTAACGATATAACTGGAGTAAGTGGTTTACGAATGCTAGATGCTATATTATCTGGAGAGCGATGCCCAAATAAATTATTAGCCCTATGTGTTTCTCAAATAAAAGAAAAGAAAGCAGATTTGGTTTTAAAAGCATTAGAGGGTCATTATCGGGAAGAACATTTATTCGCCTTACGTCATGCGGTGGAAACATATCGATATTATCACACGCTCATCACTCAATGTGATCATAGAATAGAAACTCAGTTGCTAACTATGACCAAAGACAAGGACGAAGCAGAAACGGAAAATAAACGTAAACCCATTCGTTATCACAAACCAGATATAAAGGATTTACATAAACCTCTACTCAAGCTTAGTGATGGTAAAGACCCCATTAATATAGCTGGTATAACGGATTATAGTTTTTTACAAATTATGAGTGAAGTGGGTACGAATATGAATCCTTGGAAAACAGAAAAGCATTTTACCAGTTGGCTTAAACTAGCTCCCATGAAAGCCAGTTCAGGAAAAACAAGTAAACGGATAACGATGAAGCGGCATAATAAGGCTGGTCAAATCTTTCGAACCGTAGCTCAAGGTATTCTAACTAGCAAACATTTAGCCTTAGGAGCTTTTGGAAGAAGAGTAAGAGCAAAGAAAGGAAGCGGTGTAGCCATTAAAGCTATTGCAAGAAAAATAGCTACCTTCTATTACAGAGTAATGACCAAGGGTGCTGAGTTTGTTGAACTAGGTATTAAGCACTATGAAGAATATCAGAAAGAACAACAATTAAAGTATCTAAAAAAGATGGCTTTAAAACACAACCTGCTACTCACTAGTGTGTGATGTGTCCATAGGATAGTAGTGGAAATCCTTTTTGCTGGCTCTGCAGCAAAAAGATTGAAACGGATAGCGTGCCTGCCGCCCCAATAATTTATATTCTTAGTTTAATGAAAAAAGTCCGATGCTATTTCCATTTCTAAAATTGCATTTTTTGACCAAATGCTAAATCACCAGCATCGCCTAAGCCAGGTACTATATAACCTTTAGCAGTTAGTTCGTCGTCGATGTCGGCGGCCCAAATATGAAAGCTTGGATATTTATGTCGTATAGCATCTATGCCTTCTGTACAGGCAATTGCCACTACAACATGCACTTCTTTTGGGCGACCATAATCATGCAATTCATCCAATGCCATAATCAAAGATGCGCCTGTTGCCAACATCGGATCTGCAATAATTAAAATTCGTCCTTCTAAATTGGGACAGGTTACATACTCTTGGTTGATTTCAAAACTATCATCATCCTTATGTTTTCGATAGGCAGCAATGAACGAACTATCTGCTTTATCAAAATAATGGAGCATACCTTGATACAAAGGAACACCGGCACGAAGTATAGTTGCAATGACAGGTTGACTTTCTAATTCGCGCCCCATGTAAATGCCCAAAGGCGTTGTGATTTCTTTCGCTACGTAAGGCAATTGCTTACTAATTTCATAAGCCGCTACTTCGCCAATTCTTTCCATGTTTCGTCTGAAGCGCATCCTGTCTTGTTGTACAGATGTATCTCGTAATTCGCTGACCCAGTCGTTAATAAGAGAATTTGTTTTTGCTAGATGATGTACCATGAGCGAAAGATAGAAAAGTTTTTTGTAATACCTTTTTTGATGCGCTATTTTTACACGCAGATTTTTATTTTACCCCAAGAGAAAAGTATTAGAAAATGGTATATCAAGCAATAGGAACAATGAGTGGTAGTTCGATGGATGGACTTGATCTTGCACTTTGTCGTTTCGAAGAAATTGGTGGAAATTGGTCTGTTGATATTCGACATGCTGAGTGTATTCCTTTTGATGCTTATTGGTCACAATTATTGCCAAATATCACCTCCTTATCGGCCAAAGATTTATTCGTAGCACATAAGGCATTCGGACTTTGGATGGCAAAAGAAATAAAGACTTTTATAGACAAATATGATGTAGAACATCAGGTGCATTTGATAGCAAGCCATGGTCACACCGTTTTTCATGAACCCCAACAAGGCATGACATTTCAAATGGGTTGTGGTGCAACTATTGCCGCACATACACGACTGCCGGTTGTAAGTGATTTGCGTTGCATGGACAT
>Ga0209596_1001582_pt1 | contig 19452 bp, 16 predicted proteins | sample M_130807_MF_Meta_FD_187314 | JGI IMG/M metagenome (GOLD analysis project Ga0209596, IMG submission 187314) | Freshwater microbial communities from Lake Montjoie, Canada to study carbon cycling - M_130807_MF_MetaG (SPAdes) (version 2) | ecosystem: Environmental > Aquatic > Freshwater > Lake...
GAAATAAAAAAAATCCAAAGGAAAGTGGGTTGGTAATTAAACGACTGAATCTAGAAAAAGAGGGGTTCATACTGTATATGCTTTTACTATAAAATTAAGGATATCTTACTTGAAAGGGCTTCTGATTTATAAAATTTATAAATTAGAAAGATCATTAAACTTGGTTTGGACTAGAACTGGAGGTTTAGTATTGAAAAAAAGGCACTCTTAAAGGGTGCCTTTTTAAGTTTATAGCCTAATTTTAAGAACAAAATCAATTTCTATGACTAAGGCATTGCAAAGCTATGACTACATTGTTTTTATACTCTACTTTTTAATCATTGCTAGCTATGGGTATTGGATCTATAAGCGCAAGCAAACTGCCACCGCTAATTCAACCGATTTCTTTTTAGCAGAAGGTCAATTAACTTGGTGGGCTATTGGCGCCTCTTTAATCGCTTCTAATATTTCTGCAGAGCAATTTATTGGCATGAGTGGAAATGGTTTTAGATTAGGCTTGGCTATCTCTGCCTATGAGTGGATAGCAGCAGTTTCTTTAGTCTTGGTGGGTGTATTTTTTATGCCGGTGTATTTGAAAAACAGAATTTACACCATGCCCCAGTTTTTGAAAACAAGGTATAACGAAACAGTGGCCATGATCATGGCTATCTTTTGGTTGTTCTTATACATATTTGTAAACCTTACTTCCATTTTATATTTAGGCGCTATTGCTATTAATAATTTAACTGGTGGCGCACATTTTCATTTAATTATGATTGGCCTTGCACTATTTGCTTTGTTTATTACTTTAGGAGGTATGAAGGTAATTGGCTACACCGATGTAATACAAGTATTAGTATTAACAGTGGGCGGACTTATCACTTCTTATATAGCCTTAACAGTGGTGGGTGAAAAATTTGGGTATGGTAGTAATGCCATTGCAGGATTCAATCATTTATTAAAAGCAGCGCCAGATCATTTTAAAATGATTTTTGATAAACCAGGTGCGGGTGCTACACAAAAACAAATTGATGATTATTCAAGTTTACCAGGTCTTGCCATGATGGCTGCCGGTATGTGGGTAGCGAATTTAAATTATTGGGGATGTAATCAATACATTACACAAAGAGCCTTGGGCGCCGATTTAAAAACAGCCAGAACAGGCATTTTCTTTGCAGCCTTTTTAAAATTATTAATGCCAGTACTTGTGGTACTTCCAGGAATTGCTGCTTATGTGCTACATCAAAATGGAGCATTGCAACAAGAAATGTTAAGTAATGGTAGTTTAAATCAAGACAATGCGTATTCATCGGTGGTAGGTTTTTTACCTATTGGCCTGAAAGGCTTGTCTATGGCGGCTTTGACAGCAGCTATAGTAGCTTCTTTAGCCGGTAAGGCCAATAGTATATCTACTATTTATTCTTTAGATATTTATAAAAAATATATTAATAGAGAGGCCTCTGATACTAAAATAGTCACCACGGGTCGTATCATTATTATTATTTCTTTAATTATTGCCATCATCATTAACTGGAACGATGCATTAGGTATTGGTGGAAAAGGCGGCTTTGAATTTATTCAAAAATATACAGGTTATATTTCACCAGCTATCTTCCCGGTTTTCTTACTAGGTTTTTTCTGGAAAAAAGCAACATCCAAAGCGGCTATCACAGGAATTATTGTAGGCGTTATTTTATCTATTGTATTTGATAAGTTTATTGTGGGCCTCGCAGGTCATGAAACTATTTTATATACTGCTTATTCTAATGGGCATGGTGGTTTTGAAATTCCTTACCTTATTCAAATGGGATTAGTATTTGCCTTTACTATGATTACCATTGTGCTAGTAAGTTTATTAGATAAAAGCGGACAAACACATGAAAACGATTTAATAGAAGACGGCACTAAATATAAATTAACCAATGCCAATTTAGCCATGGTGATTATTGTACTTGGTTTAGTAGCTGCTATGTATATTCGTTTTTGGTAAATAATAATATAATTAAAATGAAAACAAAATTTTTAAACATTTTTTCTTTCCTACTACTAGTAACCATAACTACAAGCCTGTTTGCACAAGAAAAAAATACAGTTAATTCAAAAACAGAATTAATTACTAATGTGCAATTAATTGATGGTACGGGTAAGCCTGCTTATAGTGCATCGGTAAGAATACAGGGTAAAAAAATTATTGAAGTAGGGCAGTTAAAAGCTGGTACAAACGAGCAGGTCATTGATGGACATGGACTTGTGCTAGCGCCCGGTTTCATTGATTCTCATAGTCATCATTTTGGAGATTTAGAGGATCATCCCCAGGCCATTCCTACCAATAGCCAAGGAATTACCACTATTATTATAGGTCAGGATGGGGGTAGTTATGCAATGGATACGATTGCTAAAATGTTTAAAGAGCATTCTATGGCAGTGAATGTAGGAAACTATACAGGGCAGGCAACATTAAGAGAAGAAGTAATGGGTGAAAACGATGTGTATAGAGAGGCAACTCAAGCTGAGATAGATAGAATGAAAATTATTTTACAAAAAGAATTAGATAAAGGTTCTTTGGGTTTATCTACTGGGCTTGAATATGAGCAAGCCTTTTTTTCAAGCAAAGATGAAGTAATACAACTTGCAAAAGTTGCTGCAGCGGCTAAGTCAAGATATATGAGTCATATCAGAAGTGAGGATATTAGATTCCAAGACGCTATTGATGAAATTATTGAAATTGGAAGGGTCACCAAAATGCCAGTTCAAATTTCACATATTAAAATTGCTAAAAAAGATGACTGGGAAACTTCTAAGGCCTTAATTGCAAAATTAGAAAAGGCAAGAGCCGAAGGAATAAATATTACTGCCGATATATATCCTTATACTTATTGGAACTCCACCTTAAGAGTTTTATTTCCAACCAGAGATTATACCAATCCGGTAAGTGCTGAATTTGCCGTGAATCATAACTTTGATGCGAATGAATCTTATTTAGTGAAGTATGCACCCGTTGAAGCCTACAGAGGTAAAACGCTTGCAGCCATAGCAGTTATGAGAAATGAAAAACCATCTGTAACTTTAATGGCATTAATTGCTATTGCTTCTGATTTTAAAGAAAAGAATCCCAATTTTAAAGGAACAGTAGAAGCCATTGCAGCAAAGTCAATGATTGAAAAAGATATAGCAAATTTAATGGCATGGCCTTATGCCAATATATGTTCCGATGGCAGTGCTAGCGGCCATCCTAGAGGACATGGTGCTTTTACAAGAGTCTTAGGAAAATATGTTAGAGAAGATAAAATCATTTCATTAGAAAATGCCATTCATAAAATGACAGGCTTAACTGCTAAGCATTTAGGCATTAAAGATAGAGGTATTATTGCAGCAGGTAATTATGCTGATTTAGTTTTATTGAATCCAGCTACTGTAAAGGACAATGCTACTATTCAAAATAGCACAGCTTTATCCACTGGTATTGAAATGGTTTGGATCAATGGTCAACTTACTTATCAAAATCAAAAGGCTACTGGTAATTATCCAGGTGTACTTATCAAAAGAAAATAAATTTCAAAATAAAATAATTTCAAAAATAAAAGAAAGGTTAGCAAGATGAACAATGCAATTGTATTAACAAATGGATTATTGAAAGCACTAGATGCTAAAACAGCCCACGGGCTTATTAGAGGTACAGAACGATTTACCATTAAAGGTGTGGTAGATTGTTTAGATACTGCTGGACAAGATGCTGGAACTATATTAGATGGTAAAAATAGAAATATACCCATTTTTGAAAATTTACAAGAGGCGGTAAAGGTTCTTACTGATATTCAATTTTTAGTAATTGGAGTGGCCACAGTAGGTGGAAGGTTACCTAGTAATATGTTAACCACTATTATTGAAGCTATTCATGCAGGGTTATCTATTGTGAATGGTTTACATGAATATTTAAATGAGAAGCCAGAGATAGTGGCACTTGCTAAAGAAAAAGGGGTACAATTAATTGATGTAAGAAAACCAAAAACCAGGGAGCAACTTAGTTTTTGGACAGGAGATATCTATAAAGTAACAGCGCCTATCATAGCCGTAATAGGTATGGACTGCGCCATGGGTAAAAGAACTACTGCTAGAATGTTAAGACAGGCCTGTGAAGCAGACGGACTCAAGGCTCATATGATTTACACTGGACAAACCGGTTGGTTGCAAGGGGGTAAATATGGTTTTGTTTTTGATTCTACTTTGAATGATTTTGTTTCTGGAGAATTAGAAAACGCCATTCTTACTTGTTGGAAAGAAACGGCACCCGATTTTATTTTCTTAGAGGGGCAGTCTTCTTTAAGAAATCCGAGTGGTCCTTGTGGTATTGAGTTATTGATCTCTGGAAATGCTAAACATGTCATATTATTATTTGCCCCTAAGCGTAAATATTTTGACCATGATGAAAAGTGGGGATCTATTCCAAGCGTTGAATCGGAAATTGAGATTATAGAAAAATTAGGTTCAAAAGTAATTGCCGTGGGTATTCATACTGAAGACTGTAGCACCGAAGAAGCCTTTGCCTTTCAAAAGCAGTATGAGCAAAAATTAAATATACCTGTATTATTACCTATTCAAGAAGGCGTAGATAAAATACTACCTACTTTAAAAAATTTAAAAAAATAGTCTGTTTAGTATAAGTAAAATATTTATACAATAGTGTAAATAAAGAATCAAAAAATAAATAATTAGAATCCAATGAAAATAGTTGCCCTAAGATCTTATCTAAAAAAAATGGCTTTAACCAAGCCTTATACCATTGCTTATAGTACTTTCTCCGATGTGAGCTTAGCTTTTTTTGAAGTAGAGTTAGCCAATGGCATGGTGGGCTATGGTTGTGGAAGCCCTGCGGGAGAAGTGGTGGGAGAAACGACTGCGCAAACTGCTGTTAATTTAGAAACCGAATTTGTTAAAAATTTTATAGGTAGAGACATTCGTCATTTTCAAAAAATGATTTATGAAGCAAGGCAACATTTTGATCACTTACCTGGAACACAGGCCGCCATTGATATAGCCATGCACGATGCCTTTGGTAAATTCATGGGCATTTCAGTAGCTGATTTTTATGGACAAAAAATTAAAGCCCTTCCTACCTCTATTACCATTGGTATTAAAAGCGTAGAAGAAACTTTAGAAGACGCTGCAGGTTTTTTAAGCCTTGGTTTTAAAGTTTTAAAAGTAAAACTAGGATTGAATGTTGATGAGGATATTGAAAAAATTGTAAAGCTTCAAGAAAAATATCCAACTGAATATATAATAAGAGTAGATCCGAATCAGGGATATAGCTTAGCCGATTTAAATAAATTTATAGAAGCTACCAAAAAATCAAAAATAGAATTAATCGAACAACCTTTACCCGTTGGTAAAGAATTAGAATTATTAAAAGTAGATCCTGCTTACCGTTCTATATTAATGGGCGATGAATCGTTGAAAGACCCTCAAGCTGCATTGGAATATGCAATCAGTAAACCTTTTGGTGTATACAATATTAAATTAATGAAATGCGGTGGTATTATGGGCGCTATGGAAATTGCCACTATTGCTAAAAATGCGAATATTAATTTATTCTGGGGCTGTAACGATGAAAGTATCATAAGTATTACCGCAGCCTTGCATGCAGCATACTGCTGTTCCAATACTAAGTATATCGACTTAGATGGCAGCTTTGATTTAGCGGAGGACTTGGTAACAGGAGGGTTTGAATTAATTGATGGCTATATGCATATTAACAGCCAACCAGGTTTTGGTGTTACAAAACTATAGTGAACTTGCTATTAGAAATAATGTAGTTTCTATAGAATACCTTAAATTGTAGAATGGAAGTATTAAAACCCAAAATAGGAGTAAGTACTGCTACTTTTTTAGTAGTGAGTGTCATTATTGGTTCTGGTGTGTTTAAGAAGTTGGCGCCCATGTCACAAACCCTGGGCTCTCCCTTATTAGTCATTCTTTGTTGGGTATTAGCAGGTCTTATTAGTTTAGCAGGTGCTTTGTCCACTGCTGAAATGGTAAGTATGTTTCCCAATTCAGGAGGGGAGTATTTTTATTTTCAAAAAGTATATGGTCGCTTTTTTTCTTTTATGTATGGATGGGCCAGTTTCACTGTTATTAAAACCGCTTCCATTGCAGCACTAGCTTATATTTTTGCGCAGTCTTTAACAAGTTTATTTCCGCTTCCTATGGTAGGAGACAGTATTAGCTTTTTAGGAATAGCCATAACACAGGCTTTGTTTATTAAATTAGTGGCTTCCTTTTTAATTATAGCACTTACTTTATTGAATTATAGGGGTGCACAGTTTGCAAGTAAATTAAGTACAGTACTCACCTATTTAATGTTAACTAGCATAATAGCTTTTTTAGCTATTGGTTTTGGTTCTTCACAAGGAAGTATTTCAAATATTACAACCCCTAGCCAATTACCAAATGCCCCCGATTTACATGGGTTTAGTTTGCTGAAAGCCTTATTTGTAGCTAGTTTGGGCGCTTTTTGGGGTTATGAAGGCTGGAATGGAATTGCTTATATTGGAGAGGAAATAAAAAATCCAAAAAGAAATTTACCACTAGCTTTAGGTATTGGTACTTTAATAGTCATGACTGCTTATGTTTTATTAAACATTGTTTTTGTATATATTTTACCCATCGATTATTTTATACAACTCACTCCTAATAAAATTTCGGCAGTTGAAGTAGCTGGTAAATTAAGTGGACCTATTGGAATGGTACTTGTAGCTAGTTTAATAGTAGTGACTACTTTGAATGCCACCAATAGCACCATTTTAACTTCTGCTAGAATGATGTATGCAATGGCAAGAGATAAATTGTTTTTTTACAAAGCGGCGAACGTACATCCCAAATACAATACCCCTGATATTGCTTTATTCATTCAAGCTTTTTGGGCCATTGCCTTGGTGTTCTCGGGTAGCTTTGATCAATTAACTGATATGCTAGTATTTGCTTCCTTTATATTTTATGGAAGCACGGCTTTAGGTGTAATTATATTAAGAGTAAAGCATCCGGAATACGAAAGAAAGTATAAAGTAATAGGCTATCCTTTTGTGCCAGGTCTATTTTTATTATTCTGTGCAGCCTTATTCGTCATAACTATATTGAATAAACCCTATGAAGCCATTTGGGGCTTAAGTCTTATTGCTACTGGCTTTCCTGTGTATTGGTATTTGAATCGTAAATAACTACTTTCTCCCATAAATGGGCATAGTTGTTTCTAAATTCATCATGAATGGGATGTCCTTGATACACTATTTCTTCTTCAGCAGTATTAAAAATACATAACCAAGAATAAGTATAGTCTCTTTCAATGACCGACCTATTGGTAGCAGCAGGTGTTCCAATATCTGAAAAACGAATACATTCAATAGTTGCTAATTTTTGAAGTCCCTCTAATAATTTATTTTTATCAGCAGCAGACGTAGGGTTTTTTAAATAAAAAAGTACATGATGTACAAAAATATTATTGGAAATGTTCTGGTTCATGGTTTTGAATAGTTACTAAATAAAAAAATGACTAAATTAATTCACCCGAAAGTTAATCAATTTAGTCATTATAAAAAACTTATCTAAAATAGGAGACTTTTAAAATTTAAATATTATCCTTCTAAAATAGCTTTAGCATATTCGAAACATTTTTTAGTTTCTTTCACTGCATCAGAGCCTGCAGGAATATCATATTCTAATTCAATAGATGCTGGTATTTTATATTTCTTAGTTTTTAATAAAGTAAGTACTTCTTTAAGAGGTGTATCGCCTTCTCCCCATGGCATATTCTTTGTGCCATTTACTTTGTTCTTACGATCCTTAATATGCATACTTGAAATACGATCATGCTTTGCTTCTATTAAGGCTAATAAAGTGGCTGTAGTATTCGCCCCACCTGCAGCTATATAATGGCCGCAGTCAAGGTTCATTGCATTGTAAGGAGACTGGCTTAAAGCCAAGTCCCATGCGGTATCTGTGGCTTGCGTGTGTGCGTGATAACCTACATATACTTTATGTTTTAATCCAAACTCGCCTAGTCTTTGTGAATGCGCTGCATTGGTAGGAAGCTCCACATTCACTGATGTAGCGCCTAAAGCTTTTGCTGCACGCATGGCGTAATCAATTTCTGCATCGGTACTTTTCTCTCCTAAGGCTGCATCTGGTTTATATGCATAAATACTAATACCTGCATCATTGAATAATTTTTTTAATTCTACAAATTTATCCATAGATGCTGTTTCTCTCCAAGCTCTTGCTTTTATATTTCTCTCTTCCATTACCTTCATATAATTTTCACGAGTCATTTGAGGCATTGCACCTACTGGGCTTCCTGCATAGGCTTCAGCAGGGTCTCCCATTAATTCAATGGCAGTAATTCCAGCCTCTTTTAAATACTCAATTAATTGTTCTGCACTGCCTGGCATAGATCTAAAAGAATAAGTGATCGCACCAATTTGTACTCCTTTAATTTTTGAACTTGGGTTCGCTAGAAACAAAGAATTAGCAGCTAATGCGTTTTTACCCATGAACACTAATCCCAATGAAGCCAAAGAACTTTGGTATAGAAAGTTACGACGTGAATTGTTTCGAATATTTTTTTTACTGTTTGACATAATATTTTGATTTAAACTTTTTAAATGATCTAATTGATGAGAGCATTAAATTAGACAAATTCTTCTAAAGAATAAAAGAAAAGGGATAAGTGGTTCTTATTTATTTGAGATGGAATATATAATAAAATTAAGGTAGCTGTATGGCTTTACCTTGTTGAGCATACTTAATGGTAAGCCTCTCGGTATTGGATAGGGTAATATCCTTTTTAATAGAGCTTTCACAAGTAGTACAAGGTTTGATATGGGTAATATAAATAGGTAGCTTAATAAGCTGTCCATTAGAAAGCTTATTCAACACTTTCATTTCTTGCATTAATAAACGGGGTGTTAAGTGACCGTACAAGGCTTTATCGGGCATGGCATTATCAAAGGACACTTCTATAAATATAGCTTTCAGCGAATGCGCCATTACTTTATCGGCAACGGCCTTCCATAATTGTTCTAATTGATTCGATTTTTCTACTTCATCTGCACCTGTATCTCCAAGGTATAATAAATAGCTATTATTATTACGTACTAAAAATGCACTGCTCTGATAAGGGTTTACATGGCTTAATATATAAGGCGTTACATATAGTTCCGTATTAGGAATTTCAATTTCTTTACCAGGGCTTAAGTAGTTATAGGTATACTTATTTAATATAGGTTTGTCACCTTCGCTTCCAAAATTGGCCCAGCTCTTGGCCGTAAAATAATTATTCTTTAAAATGTCAATTACTGAATTGAATCCATAAATATTTTTTGGACTATCATTAGGTGAATTTAAAATAAGCCCTGCTACATGGTCTAAATGTGCATGTGAAATAAAATAAGCCTTGATTTTATTTTTTTGAACTTCTTCAGCACTTGACTCGGTAAATAATTTATTAGCTACTGCTTTTTGTAATCCAGCATTTATAGTGCCCGCGTCTAAACATATATAATTACTAGCACCTTTTGCAGCCACCATATAAGAAGAGAGGTTGGCTTCGTCTAGTCCGCCTTTTACACCTAATGGAATAACGGTAAAACCATTTGATGTATTTTGTGCTTTTACATCAAGGCCTCTAAATAGAAGAAGAGACCCCAATAAAATTATATGTAATCTCATAGCGTTTGCTTAAAAAGTAAATTTAATTATAATTATGTATACAGTGCTTATTCTTAAATACTATTACAATAAAAATAATTTTCCATTCATTCGAACAAAGGCTTCTGCAGCGGTAACGCCCATTTCTCGACCTCTAAAATCTTCCATGGCTGCATGACCGCATTGGTAAATACCTGGAGGATCTTGACTTACATGACAATAAAGCGCTTGTTTTTTTTGTGCTTGGGTTTCTGTAATATCTACATAGTCGGTGGGATGGAATATAAAGGTTTGCTCACCGGTACATACTTCAAAAAAGTATAAAAGAAATTTCTTACCCAGTCCTACCCAAGCTTGTATGCCTAATAAGCTTGCAATTTGATGGTCTTTATGAATATCTAAAGGCCAGTGCGTAAAAACAATATCTGGATTTTCATTAGCAATAATAGTTTTAATTTTCTCTACCCATTCATTATTCATCATACTATCTCCATCTATCTGGCCTGCAAAAATATATTTAGCATCTAATATTTTACAAGCAGCAATGGCTTCTGCTTTTCTAATACTAGCGGCTTTATCATGTGAAGTGCCGGGTATGCCCGCTTCCCCAGTGGTTAAATATATAATAGTCACCTCATGACCAGCCTTTCTTAATTTGGCTATTGTACCACCACAGCCACTTTCCGGGTCATCGGGATGGCCCCCAAGACATACAATTTTTTTCTTATTTATATTATCTACAGGTGCGGCCTGTAATAAACTAGGTAAACTTAAAGCACCCATAGAGGCGCCGGCTTGCTTCATAAAATTTCTTCTTGAGTTTGTCATATTAAACCGTGTTAATTATTTACTGTATTAATTATTTATTAGCAATTTAATTTCTTAATTTCATATCTAGAATAATTCTTCAATAAAGTTTTACAATGTATTCATTAAAAAATAGTTCCTCTTTTCTCTCTTTACTACTTGTTCTTATTTTTATAGGTGGTTGTAAAAAAATCCAAACTTTTTCTGACACCACTACTACAAAAATTCCTGTAGACACTACTACCAATATTATTACTAACACTAATTTACAACATATATCTGTTACCACGCAACACAATGATAATGGTAGAACCGGTCATAATAGTAGTGAAACAGTTTTAAATACGACTACTGTGAATGCTACTCAATTTAGAAAGCTTTTTTCTTTATTAGTAGATGACGAAGTATATGCACAGCCCTTGGTCATGGGTAATTTTGAAATAAGTGGGGCCAAGCACAACGTAGTATTTGTAGCCACAGTAAGCAATACTTTATATGCTTTTGATGGGGATAATGGCAATTTATATTGGAAAAAAAATTATACTGTGAATGGGATGAGAACCCCTATGGCAAACGATGTAAAATCGTCTTGGTGTACTCCTTATTTAAACATTACTGCGAATATTGGTATTATTGGATCTCCAGTAATTGATTCTCTTACCAAGACCATTTATTTTGTGGCAAGAAGCACAGATGGTGTAATATTCAAACAACATTTACATGCCGTTGATTTAACTACAGGTAATGAAAAATTAAATAGCCCGGTAGAGATAACTGCACAAACAGCAGGCAAGGGTGATGCAAGTAATAATGATAAAGTATCTTTTGACCCACTTAGAAATAATCAAAGACAGGGTTTAGTATTAGTAAACGGCGTGGTATATATATCTTATGCATCGCATTGCGATTTAAATCCTTTTCATGGATGGGTATTAGGCTATGATGCAAAAAATTTACAACAACAATATGTGTACAATACTACACCCGATGGAGAAGAGGGAGGTATCTGGCAAAGCGGCATGGGCATTGCAGCCGATGAGAGCGGCAACTTATATATAGTAACAGGTAATGGAACAGTGGGCACACCCAGCCCTTATAGTGTTATCCCAGGTAATGGCACAGCAGAAAGTATTGCCAGTATTTTTCCAGAAAATTTATCGGGAAGGTCGGAGAGTGCTGTTAAGTTAACACCGTCTTCAAATTCTTCTTTAAAAATTACCAGTTATTTTACGCCCAATAATTATCTACAAATGAATAAAACAGATGCCGACTATGGCGTGATGGGTTCTATGTTAGTACCTAATAGCAATATTTATTTTACCGGCGCCAAGGATGGCAACTTATACATTTTAGATAAAGATAATATGGGTAGCTATGCTGCTAATTTTAATAATGTCAAACAAACTATTAGAATTAATGGCAATTTACATTGTCAGCCAGCTTATTACAAAGGGGCTACTAAAGAGTTTGCTTATATATGGTCTGAAAACGATAGGTTAAGAGCCATTGAATTTGATAGAGCTGCAAATAGTTTTAATACCAATCAAACATTTTCTACAGCACCGGGTCCTTCAGGGCAAACAGGGGCAATGATATCGGTTTCCTCTGATAATGGAAAAGCGGGTACTGGCATTGTATGGGCCTCTTACGCCAGTGCTGGCGATGCAGAAAATGGAACTATGAAAGGCATACTAAGAGCCTTTGATGCTAATGATATTACCAAAGAATTATGGAATAGTAATAATAACCCTGGCGACTATGTTCCTTCTTTTGCCAAATTTTGTTCACCCACTATTGCTAATGGCCGAGTTTATTTAGCTACCTTCTCTAATCAAGTATTGGTTTACGGTTTAATTAAATAAGTGTAATAATTTTATTACTGCAGCTTATCCACCTTATCTAAAAATGCCTTTAAAGTTGCAAGGTATTCTACTTTATTATCTTGCATGGTTGCATGACCTGCATTTTTTATCATTTTGAATTCGGCACCTGGAATCATCGTTTGAAAATGTTGAATAGTACTTGGTCTTGCTTCGTCAAATTCGCCTGCTACTAATAAGGTAGGCACTTTAATGGTAGAAAGAAAAGCTAAGCGGTCATACTTTAATAAATTACCAGTGGCTGTGAACTCGCTTGGTCCCCACATAAATTCATATACATTTGAGCCTGAAAATAATTTAGCAGTATCGGCCTGTCCTTTTGTTCTTTCCGTTCTTCTTAAAAAGTTTTTATAATAAAGTGTTACTGCATCTTGATAAGCAGCGTTATCGTAAGTTTTATTTTTTTCGTTAACTCTAATATTGTTTTGAATAGAATCGGGTAGAGAGGCAATTAAAGTATCTGCGTCCTTGGTCCACATGGTGGTACTAAATAAGGGACTACTAAAAATAATAGACTTTATATGCTTCGGGTATTTAATATAATAATCAATGCCTAGCATGGTTCCCCAAGAGTGGCCGTATAAGTAAAAATTTTCAAGGTGTAGAGCAGTTCTAATTTGTTCAAGTTGTTCTACATAATTTTCGATAGTCATTAAAGAGGTATCGGTAATTCTGGTAGACCTGCCACAGCCCAGTTGGTCAATAAAAATAATTGGGCGGTCATTGCTTAATTCCTTCAAATTTTCTAAGCCATAACTTGAAGAGCCAGGCCCGCCGTGTAGTAAAAGAAGCGCAGGCTTAGTACCTGTGCCATTAATACGGTACCATACCTTACCACCTTTTACGTCTATAAAACCTTCTTTAGGGCTAGTGGGGCTAGTAGAGCAGCTTATTAAAAGGCTATAAAAAAATGTTAAGATTAAAAAGGGTAAAAAATATTTTGTTTTCATGATGAATAATTTTTTATAATTTTGAATTATGAAAAATGCTACTAATAATTTATTTTAAATTCAAACAAGCCTTATGCATAAATTTAAATTATTTGCAACATTTCTACTTATTTCTATCTTGTTTTTTTCATGTATTAAGATGGAAGATACAAGTATTCAAGGTAAGAAAGTAACTCCACCAGCGCCTATTCGAACTACTTAAGCCTAGTCTACCGTAGACTATATTCTAGTAATTGCCTTATCTAATCCTTAGCTTATCCTTATCTATTCCTTGTTTAATCTGTGAGTTTTGTCATAGAATTGTCAAAATAGTTGACGCTTATATTTTTTTAAACTATATATAAAAGTAATTACTTTGGTATTTGTAGAAACCATTCATGTAAATCTTATGTAAATGACTCCACAATAAATTAAAACTACAGGTATTAAGTTAACTTTATCGAAATCTTCCCTATGTTAAAAACTAAATTTCGCTCCATTTGTTCTGTCGCCACTGGCTTAGATGTTCTAGGAGACAAATGGTCGCTTATTATTATTAGAAATATGCTTTTTTTAAAAAAGTGTACCTATAAAGAATTAATGGACAATCGTGAAAAAATTGCCACTAGGGTTTTAGCCGATCGTTTAAAGAAATTGGTATTAGATGGTTTAATTGAAAAAAACAACCACCCCACCAATAAAAAAGTATTTATTTATACTTTAACTGAAAAGGGCATAAGCACTATTCCTTTAATTGTGGAACTAATGAAATTTTCTATTCAACATTACCCCAATCAAATAAAGGGTAAAACGGTAGACAAAAACAGGATTTCATATAAATTTACCCATGCAAGCTCTGAGGAGGCATTTATTAAAGATGCCAAAAAAGAGTATTTAAAATACAAAAAAACTTTACCGGCTTAATTTTCTTTCTATTTATAGCTATTTATTGCTATTTAGCTTTGGTCCCATTGGTAAAGTATAGCCCAAACTCAAAATAAATTCCATGGTACCGAAACCTTGTTTGGCATTCCCTTTGTATACATCTAGGTTATAATAATAAGCGTAGTCTAATTTACCTGCGAATTCAAGGTATAATTTTTTATGAAAAGTACTTCTTAATGCATATTCAATGCCGGTATTCCAACCACCAAACTGAAATCCTTGTTTATTTTCTTTACCAAACAATTTATTTTCTACATGTGGAATTAAGGGGCCAATACCTGCTTTAGCTAAACCATCAATGGCTATAAAATCATTAGATATTTTTTTGAAACGTTTGCGTTTTACAATATTGAATAATAAAAAATTAGCACCATTGTTTAAGTAATAATAATTTTCAGCAGTTCCCTGACCCGATTTAGTAAATATAAAACTAGAATCTATCCTTGCTCCATTATAAGTACCAGACATATGAATGAGTTGGTTGTCTTTGAATAAAGCCTTAGTATGATCGAAATTTATTTCAAAGGCAAGGTCTTTGTTTTTATCAAAGAAATATCCAAAACGATAATTATATTGAGGTATACTTAATGCTTTATTAAATATACCTTCGTCCCAACCAGGGTGGTCTACTAGTTGAGTATTTTTAAAGGTGAAATTATTTTTTAGTTCAGGCTGGTTTATAGTGACATTCGAAAGTGTATAATATTCTTTATTATATCCCCAAGAAATATAGAATTCGCCTTTTCTTTCTGTTTTTTGAGCGAAGCTGGTATGAACTATACTTACCGTTAATAATATTAATAGATACTTTTGCATAATTTATGGCTGCTTGGCTAATTTTTGCAAAGTTAACTTATATTATTAAGCTTAAATTCAAATTCTATATTTAAAATATATTATTTGCCCTTTAAATATATATCCAACCATCTTCCTTGCTCCCATAATAAATGCAATACATTTTCTTTTCCTTTATAACCATGTGCTTCATAAGGTAGGTAAACAAATCTTGCTGTACCCCCATGTCCTTTAATAGCAGCATATAGTCTTTCACTATTAATAGGAAATGTACCTGTATTGTCATCCATTTCGCCATGAGTCATTAACAATGGTGTTTTAATTTTATCTGCAAAAGCAAAAGGGCTCATTTCTAAATATAAGTCCTTGGCCTGCCAAAAAGTACGTTCTTCATTTTGAAAACCAAAAGGAGTTAAAGTTCTATTGTAAGCACCACTTCTAGCAATACCTGCTTTGAATAAATTACTATGTGCAAGTAAATTCACTGTCATAAAAGCGCCATAACTATGACCACCCACGGCCATCTTATTTCTATCGCCAACGCCTATTTCTACTAATTTATCAATAGCAGCGTTCGCGTTTAATATTAATTGATTTACAAAATCGTCGTTTGGTTTTTTGTCTGGAGAACTAGCTACAATTGGCATTTCAGCATTATCTAAAATAGCATAGCCTTGTGTAACATAAAATACTGGAGAGCCCCAACTAAGCATGGTAAATTTATGTTGGTTACCTCTAATTTGACTTGCATCTGCTGCACTTGTAAACTCTCTTGGGTAAGCCCAAATTAATGCAGGAAGAGGGCCATCCTTCGTTTTATCATATCCTTTAGGTAAATATAAATCGCCAGTTAAATCGACACCGTCTTTTCTTTTATATTTAATTTTTTCCTTTGTCACACCTTCCATACTCAAATAAGGATTCGTGAAATTGGTAATTTGAGTTTTACTATCGTCTTTAATATTTCTAATATAATAGTTAGGTACTTCTTTCTCTGTTTCTCTTCTACTTATAACTTTTAAATTATTGATGTCAATGACTTCCATCACCATTTCAAAATTATCATCTGAAGAACGCCATAAAATAGAATTGGTTTTTGTATTTAAATCAAAAGAAGATAAATAAGGTAAGTCGCCTTTAGGAGAAGCGCCAGTGGTATTATTCATTAAAATTGCCTGACCATTATTTGTCATCGCAATTACATCTCGATTAAATTTATTTTTAGTAGTAACAGGATTACCCGGGTTGGTATAGGCGTCGGTCATATTGCCTTGGTATAAAGTAGTGAGGCTATTGTTGCTTGCATCATATCTGCTTACTTTATATTGTTGCTTACTGCGTAACATTTCAGTTACTAAGGCAATATGTTCATTGCCCCATGCTGTTCTGCTATATCTAGAACTTGTTTTAAATAATTCTTTTGCTGTTCCTGTAAAAGGAGCTGCAAGCGCCATTACCGCATCATGAAAAGGAACATTCTTTTTCATAATACCACTATCTAAAGGCATTGCATATGTTATAGTAGCAGCTTCATCATCTTTCCAATCAAAGGCTCTTGCTACATTTTGTACATTGTCATAACCACTAGGTGTAGTTTCTCCAGAGGGTAAATCGGCAATGGTTTTTACAATTTTACCATTTAAGTCGGTAACGTTTACAGTAGCTGCAAAACCGCCCACTGTTACTAAATAAGAGAATGGCTTTTTAATAGTACGGGTTAATAAATAATTTTTATCGGGAGAAAGATCTAATGAACTAGTTATAGCAGGAGTACCAATTTTAGTTTCAACGCCGCCTTTATTTTTTACTAATTGTGCTGTGGCTAAAAATTCAAAAGCATATTCATCGTAAGGTGATTTAATTAAATCTTGGTAAGTCACACTAGGTGCTACTTTCCCTAAACTTTCCTGAATAGTAGGACCCTTTGGTGTAATTGGCTTTTTGTTCATTTCTGAAGCAGTATGTGTATTAATTTTATATAATACAGTAGCATCATCTAACCAAATTAGGTTACTACTTAAAACAATGTTTACTGGGTTTTTATTTATTTTACTACAAGTACTTGTTTTAATATCTATCACCCATACATCCACTGCATTAGTTGTAACATTATAAAAAGCTATTTTATTTTCTGAAGGGTTCCAGCTAGGACTTAAAGCAGAAAGAGTAGAAGGCAAACCAGCAATGTTAATTGTTTTACCCGTTACTAAATTTTTAAGGTTTAACTGTTTGATATAATTTTGTCTTGATAAAGAAAAATTAGCAGGGTTAATACGTATACCTGCAATTTTAAATTCAGGTTGTCCTAATTCTTCCACTGTTGGATAAAAACTTCTTTCCATTACTAACATATATTGCGCTTTTCCATCTACACTAATGGTAGGTGTAGGAGGTGCTAACAATAAATCGGCAATTTCTTTAGAAGGTTTTTGATAACTAGTTGCCTCTTGGGCATTTGCAAAAACAAAACTTATGGCAAAGGCCATCAGTGCTATTAATTTTTTCATAGTATTAATTTGACTCAAATTAATTAAAAAAACTAGTAGCAACGATTATTTCGTAATAAATTGATAATCAATAATTAATAGTACAATTAAACTAGTAATATACAATACTTAATGCGCAGGTGCAGGGATAGGTAATTATGCAGCAATGGTTGCAGCACATTATTCATTTAATGGTAATGGATGGGGTGATTATGGTGATTGGTATTTACCCTCAAAATATGAACTACAATTATTATTTAAACAAAAAAATGTAGTAGGGGGCTTTACCAGTACTACTTATGTTTGGAGTTCTACCGAGGCTGATGATAAAACTGCCTATACATTAAATTTTTTCTCTTCAACTGGAACAGTTCAGGCTGAACCAAAAAATCTTAATCCACGTTCTGTGCGAGCCATTAGGTCGTTTTAATTTTTAATTAACGGCCACTTTAAATTATTAGACTGCTTAATACAAACTAGAAAGCAGTGCTAATTTTTTCTCTGTAGGCAGTTTAGTCGTTCCTATTTTTTTATCTAATTGTAATATCTGCATACTACTTTTATTATAAGTATGCCAATTTACTAAACTAGTATTATTAGGGTTTCCTGTTTTTACAAAATTGGTCCAATAGGTAGACATGCTTTTAGCAAGGTCGTGATCGGCTTTTTCCCAGGGCCTGTTTACTGTAAATAAATTATCATAGGCGTATACTACTTCTCCAGTGTGAAAGGCTCCAAAGTCGCTCTCTGGGGTACTTGCAGGTAATTTTCTATTAAAATTATATACATATACCGGCGACTTTCCATTACCCGATTGCATATTAGCCCAAGTAAAACCTTGCACAGCAAATGTTTGGTCTCTACTTAAATCACCTTGAGATTTTGCAGCGTCTATGTCTGTATTACCAGGGTAGAATGCTAAAACAGCTTCTGCATTTTTACCAAATTGGTTTTTGATCGATTCTGTATATTCTTTTGCATTCAATAGTTTTGGAATAATTTTATCATCTTCATTCCAACCTAATAATAAAGGAACATCGTTCTGCTCATGTTTATCATAAATTGAAAAAATAGATTTTGGTAAAAAATAACCATCTTCAAAAGGAGCACTTAATCCACCCGTAGAGGCTAATATTTCTTCAGAGGTTTTATTTCTTAATTCTTGAATTGAACTTACCCCTAAATTTTTTGCAAATTCTACACCTTGCTGTTCGGCTTGCTTTAATTGTATATTAGGTCTGATAGAACTAGGCAAAATACTTCCACCACTTTCAGCAATAGCTCCATGTATTAAACCCCTGGTTAATGGGGAAGCGCATAAAAAATTGACTGCAAAGGCTCCAGCCGACTGCCCTGCAATGGTTACCCTGCTTGGGTCTCCACCAAATGCGGAAATATTATCATGCACCCATTTTAAGGCTGCCACCATATCTAATAAGCCATAATTACCCGAGCTTTGATAAGGCGCTTCTTTACTTAATTCAGGATGTGCTAAAAAACCAAATACACCTACTCTATAATTAATACTTACAAATACCACATCTTTATTGGCTACCGCTGCTCCATCATAAATAGCACAACCAGCCCCTCCGCTCATAAACCCACCTCCATATATATACACAAGCACTGCTTTTTTCTGCGCTGTTTTTTTAGGTGCCCATATATTTAAATATAAGCAGTCTTCATTAATGGGTTCTTTAGGAATTAAGTATTCCGCTGACCAGCACATAAAAGGAAAGGGGCTTTGTTGAAAAGGACTAGGGCCAAAGGCGGTACACTCTTTAATATTAGTCCAAGGCTTTACGGGTTGAGGTGCTTTCCAACGTAAATCACCAACGGGTGGTGCTGCAAAGGGAATACCTTTAAAAATATGTATTCCATTTTTTTCAATACCACTAATGGCACCCGAATTTATTTTAACAACTGGTTTTTGTG
>Ga0209596_1001585_pt1 | contig 19433 bp, 13 predicted proteins | sample M_130807_MF_Meta_FD_187314 | JGI IMG/M metagenome (GOLD analysis project Ga0209596, IMG submission 187314) | Freshwater microbial communities from Lake Montjoie, Canada to study carbon cycling - M_130807_MF_MetaG (SPAdes) (version 2) | ecosystem: Environmental > Aquatic > Freshwater > Lake...
GCGAGCGTGCGTGGGTGGGGCGCGCGAGCTTCACGCTGTGGTTCGCGTCGCTGCTCGGCTCGTTCGCCTTTGTCTCGCTCGCGATGAAGAACGTCGCGTTTGCGCTGCCGTTGCTCGTCGCCGCCGGACTCGGCGCGCGCTTCGGGCTGAAGAAGGTGCGCGCGCGCATCCGGCTCGAGGAAAACGATCCCGATCCGCTCAGCCGCGCGCGGCCTCTGAACTGAGGCGGAACAGTTCAGTCCGTGCGGTTATTTCTAAAACGCAGAGGCGCAGAGGGGGAAATGGAGAGCCTTGCAGAGTGAGGAAGATGAAACGTCCGGATCGGGCCTTGTGGCAAAATACCCCTCTGCGCATGTCCCCGATCACCTCCGCACCTTTGCGTTTGCAACATGCCGCGTTATTTCCAGCGGCATCGTTCCAACTGAGGGCAAGCGTCAGAGTAAAAACCCGATTCACGCGCGCGGATTGACGAGCGGCAAAAATTTGCGATGCTGCACGCCCGAACATGAAAGCATTCTCCATCACCCTTTTTGCCGCCATCGCTTTCGCCGTGTGCGGCTGCAACGCCGAAGACAAAGCCAAACCCGTGAACGACATCAAGCCCAAGGATCTCTCCAAGCTCAGCAAGGAGGAACTCGCCAAGCAGCTCGACAAGGAGGCGTTCAACGTCTGCATCATGGGCGGCACCGAGCGGCCCTTCACGAACAAATATTGGGACAACCACGAGGAAGGGATCTACGTGGACATCATCAGCGGCAAGCCGCTCTTCGCGAGCGCGCACAAGTTCGAATCCGGAAGCGGATGGCCGAGCTTTTTCGACCCGATTGACAAGGCGGAAATCGTCGAGCACCGCGACACGTCGGCCGGAATGACGCGCGTGGAAGTCCGCGCCAAGACGAGCAACGCGCACCTCGGCCATCTTTTCGACGACGGTCGCGACGTGAAGACCGGCAAGGTCACGCCGACCGGGATGCGCTACTGCATCAACAGCGCCGCGCTGAAATTCATCCCGAGATCGAAGCTCAAGGAAGCCGGCCTCGCCGAGATCGAGGCGAAGGTCTTCGGCGCGGGAAAATAGCGGGGGCCGCCTTGGTTTTCCGTGCGCGCCGGGCGGATTTTCCAGGCTGGAAAGCAACGGCGGAAATTTAGACCATTCGCGTTTTCCGGACGGTGATCAACGGTGGGTGTGCATCGGGAGCGGGCTGTTTTGAAGTTTTGCGTTTGGTGTTTGAAGCTGAGCCCGGCGCGGTTGTGGGAAGATGTACCGTGGCTGGAGGGCCGCGCGGGGCCAAACGTCAAACGCCAAGCGCTCAACTCCAAACGCCAAAACGGATCACTGGAAAATCCAAAAACGGCCCGCCACAAGCGCCGGAATAGGCTCGCCAGCGCCGCATGGATTTGATTCTCTCCCGGCCTATGTCCGAAGGTCTCCCGCACCACGCAGAAAACCCGCAGCAGAAACAGATCGGCATCTTCATCTCCGTCCTCGCGGTGATCATGGCAATTGTCTCGGCGGTCACCAACCAGCAGGCGAATCAGATGATCGTCAAGGAGGTCAAGGCGTCGAATGGCTTCGCCTGGTACCAGTCGAAGCGCCAGCGCAGCTACGCGAACGAACTCGAGATCAAGCGCATCGAATTTGAGCTCGCCGGCACGCCCACCGAGGCGCAGCGGAAAATCATCGAGGCGCAGAAGGAAAAGTTCACTGCCAAGAATGCCGAATACGAGGGCGAGAACAAAAAAATCCTCGCCGACGCCGAGGCGGATCGCGCCGCCGCCGCCACTGCGAGCCACAAGCACCACTGGTTCGAGCTTTCCGAGATATGCCTGCACATCGCCGTCGTACTCTGCTCGCTTGTGCTGCTCACGGAGCTGGGGATTTTTCTGAAACTTGGCATCATCGTGACCGTCGCCGGCCTCGCGATCGCGGCCTACGCGCATTTCGGGAACCACTCCCACCATGGCTCGGAGGCCGGGCACGCCCCGGCGGCTGTGAAGCCGGCGGAAACCTCAGGGCATTGACGGACGGCATGGGCACCGGGGTGCGGGTGTCCACGGTTCTGTCTGGTTTTTATGGGCTTTCCGGCCTCCATTTCAGGCAGCTTCTCAAACACCCGGTTGGCGGTCGCCATTTTGAGCATGCTGCCGACATGTTCGTCCGGCTTGAGTTCGGGGCTGTAGGCCGGCAGCGGCAGCACGCGGATCCCTTCGGGCAGTTGTGGGTGGCCGGGCGGAAGGTGGAATCCCGCCTGGTCGGCGATGATGATGTGCTGCGCCTCCGGTTCGACGGCCCGCACCTGCTGGAAAAACACCGCGGTCGTCTCCTGGCTGACGCTGCCGAAAAACACCTGCCAGCCCCTTGAGTATCTCGTTTTTCCCCTTGCCCCGGATCGCGCTGGAGCGCCCCCGCCCCTGATGCAGCCCCATCAGCACCGCCATGCCTTGTCCGCGCGCCACGCGCATCCATTGGCCCACTGCAGAGCGCGAACGCCCAGAAGCCTGATTTGGTTCGAGGGTGAAGTCCCCGCTCATGGCCATGCTCGCCGCCCTCAGCCGCTCCACTTCCCGTGGCAGCTACGCTTGCCGGCTCAGCTTTCCCGGTTCCCCGGCCAGCTCAGGTTTTCCAAGCCGAAATCGTTCTGCCATACCTTCCAATTACCATTTTTCGTTCTGTTTCTAACTGATTTCGGTACTACCGGAAAAATCGTGTCATCCATTCATCGGATTTCTTGATCAAGACATCCGCGGCCTCCAGATGTCCGGCGACATCGCTGTTGCCATTCTTAAGTGCATTCACAGCCGTTTGAATTTCACCTCGTGCGGGACCGCAATAATCGCTGTCAGGCCTGCGCAAAATTCTGATTCAGATTCCCTGCCTTGCGACAAATGATCCGGCTAATCCACAGAGAGTCATTCCTGACAGGAAAGCAGCGAGGCATGGGAGTAATTTCATCGCTTATGGCAAAGGCGCATTTGGAGGAGCAGACAAATCCCTACCGCCGCATAAGCACCGGCGAAAAAGCGGTTACGATGAGAATCAGGCAAGTTTCTAAACTTCGTCCGGTGCTATGTGGTGCATCACATGACAGGGCTGTTCGGGAGATGGATGACGCCGCCTTATCAGATCTATTCCACCATTTGTCATGGCCATCGGTATCATCCGATCACGGCTGGCGGACTACCGGATCAGAACCCGATGCCTGTCGAAACTCGAGGTGTCCCGCGACTGCGCTTGGACTCCGATGCTGCCCTGGACTGTCTCCCCACTGCCTTCCTGGCAAGCACAGCCTGGGAGCATAATGAAAAGGCCGATGCCCAATAGCTTGAGCATCGGCCTGATCATTGAAGGTTCGGGGTTCTTACTTCTTCTTGGAAGTCGGTGAGGGGCCCTTGCCGGCCTTTGCCGCGGCCCAGCGCGCCTTCATCGCTGCGGCGAGCTTTGCTTTGACCTCGGGAGAAACAACGCGCTTCTTCTTTCCAGTCGCCTTTGCGGCCTTGGCAGCCTCGGCCTTCGGAGCGGGAGCGGGAGCCTTGCCGGCCCTGATTTTGGCCCAGCGGGCTTTCTGTGCGGCGACGATGCGTGCTCGGCCAGCCGCGGATATACCGCCTTTTTTGAGGGCGGCCGGAGCTTTCGCAACGGGAGCTGCGGCGGCCTTCGGAGCCGGAGATCCGGAGAAGAGGGCAGCGAGTTCCGCTTCGAGTGCGGCGATCTGCTCGGAGAGTTGGAGACCGCGTTGGAGTTGTGCGAGAGTAGGTGTGGATTGTGACATGGTTAGGAGAGCATTCGTAGCTTGTGACAATGATGCGTCAAGGATGTTTCTATAACAAAACTGAAGGCGGTAGCATGTGCGACAACGGGCCGGATAGCCGCCACGGCAAGCATCCTCCCGTGGCATTGCCGGCTTCTTGATGACGAGCGTTTCACGTGCGGTGCAATGGCGAAGGCAAGACTCTGAATCGAAGCAGCTACGCATATCCGGCCCGCCCTGATGAACGCGCACCGGAGCGGTGTGCCTTCATCCGTACCCATCCGTGTAATCCGCGGTGAAGCCTCCGCATCATCCCCGGAGTGTCGCAGCGATCTCATCGTGTCTGTCAAATGACGTCTCGCTGCTTACGGTGGACGAACGCGCGGATCTGGGATCCGCGCCGACGATGGCAACGCTCTGCGCGAGATTCAGCCACAGCATTGTCGCGTGTGCTGACCTTGAACCGAATCCGGCAGCGCGGATTCAATCGGCGTCTGTCATGTCCGCAAGCTTTGGTCATGGTGATCTGAAATAAGCATTTCCATCGCGCCATCGCCGCCCCTAAGAACTCGCCCGCTGGCTCCTCTATTTCCCACTCATCATGAACATCCCTCGCATCCTCTCCATCATCTGCCTCGTGGCATCTGTGTGCCTCCCGCTTTCCGCTGCCGAACGAAAGCTCGACATCAAGGACGGCGACCGCGTGCTGCTCATCGGCGACGTGCTCATCGAGCGTGAGAATAATTTCGGCACCATCGAGGCGCGGATGCGGCGTGAATTTGCCGGGCGCAATTTCGCGGTGCGGAATCTCGGCTACAGCGGCGACAGCCCGCTCGGTGCGTCGCGCGCAAGCTTCGATCCGGTCGCGAAGGGCGAAGATTCGCTGAAGGAACAGCTCGCCGTGGTGAAGCCGACAGTCGCGATCCTCGGCTACGGCATGGCGGCGAGCCTCGATGATCTGACTTATCGGAAAAATGATCCCGTGCTGAATCCCGATCCTGTCCGCTATGGCCTGGAGCACAGTCCCGCGAAATTCCGCGCCGAACTGCTCGCGCTGATGGATCTCATCGTGAAGGCGAGCCCGGATGGGAAGGTGCGCTTTGTCTTTGTCGGCCCAATTCGCCATGAAGATCTCCGCGCGACGCGGCCCGGCTTGCCCGATCCGGCGGAGCACAATGCGGTGCTCGCCGAATACGAAAAGGTCGTCGAGCAGCTCGCGGCGGAGAAGCATGCGCCGTTCGTGCGCGGCGAATGGAAGGGCGCAGGCGTGAATCTCGCGCAGGGGACGGACAACGGAATCCACCTCACGCAGCGCGGATACCGCGCGCTGGCCGAGAGCTTCTGCGCGCAGCTCGGCTGGAAGACGGATGCGGCGAATTGGGACGCGGAGACACCCGCACAGATCACGTTGCGCGAGGCGATCCTGCGCAAGAACTCGCTCTTCTTCCACCGCAGCAGGCCCGCGAACTACACTTACATCTTCGGTTTCCGCAAACGCGAGCAGGGTCGCAATGCGGTGGATATTCCGAAGTTCGATTCGCTCGTGGAAAAGGCCGAGGCGAATGTGATCGGCATCTCCGCGGGCAAGCCGAGCACGCTTGCGCCCGAGCCGAAGAGCGAGACGAAACTGCCCGCACTGCCGCCTTTGCCGCAGCCGAAGTTCACGCTCGACGAAGGTTTGCAGATGACGCTTTTCGCCGAGAATCCGCTGATGCAAAAACCCGTCGGCATGAACTGGGACACGTCGGGTCGGCTGTGGGTCGCGTCGTCGAACACGTATCCGCAGGTGAACCCCGATGATCTCGGTGCGCAGATGGAGGGCAATTCCGCGAAGTTCGGCCCGTCCACCGGCAATGATCGCATCATCGTCCTCGAAGACACGAATCACGACGGTGTCGCGGAAGTCTCGCGCGTCGTCGCGGACAAGCTGCTCATCCCCGCCGGCGTCGCGCCGGACAACACGGGCGGCTGCTTCGTCGGCGCGAGCACAGAGCTGCTGCACCTCACGAAGCCCGGTTCCGACGGCCTGCTCTCGGATCGCCGGATCGTGTTCAGCGGCTTCGGCACGGAGGACACGCATCACATCATCCACGGCCTGCACTGGGGCATTGATGGCCGCCTCTACTTCCACCAGACGATCTACATTCACTCGCACATCGAGACGCCGTGGGGACTCGTGCGCGCGAATTCGGGCGTCGCGTTCGCGTACGATCCGAACACCGAGCGGCTCGAAGTTCACTCGAAGGGCCTCGTGAATTGCTGGGGCCAGCAGGAGGACGCGGCGGGGCAGACGTTTCTCACTTCGGGTGCGGATGGAAATGGTGTGAGCTGGAGTTTCCCCGGCGCGGTGCTGCCGCCGTCGGAGGGTGCGCGCCGCACGATCACGAGCATCAGCCCCGGCTCGTATCCGAAATTCGCCGGCCTCGAACTCGTGAACAGCCCGCTCTTCGGTGCGGAGTGGCAGGGCAATGCGATCACGAACGACTTCCGCGCGCACCGCATCGTGCGCTTCAGCTTCACCGATCTCTCGAAGACGGCGAAAAAATCCGGCTACGTGACCAAAGTCGAGGCCGACGTCACGCGCACGAGCGACGCGACTTTCCGCCCGATCGCACTGGCGATGGGGCCGGATGGCGCGCTGTATGTCGCGGACTGGACGAACCCGATCATCAATCACGGCGAGGTGGATTTCCGAGATCCGCGCCGCGACAAGGAGCATGGCCGCATCTGGCGCATCGTCCCGAAAGGCAGCAAGCCGCTCGCGTGGCAGCCCGTCGCGGGACAGCCGGTGAATGCGCTGTTGGAAAAATTGCTCTCGCCGAACCGCTGGGACTTCGAGGCCGCGCGACGCGAACTCGCGAAGGTGCCTGTGGCTGAATTGCAGAAGGCGCTCGCGGGCTGGGTCAAGGATGAGACGACGCGGCGTCACGCAGCGTGGCTGCTGAGTGCGCGCACCGGCGACACGAAGCATCTAGTCGCGATGCTGGATGCGAAGTCTTCCGACAATGCGAGCGTGCAGGTCGCGTTGCGCGAACTCGGCAAGGCGCAGGGGCACGCAGGCGGCACGGACATCCGCGCGATCGCGCCGTTCGTCGCGGCGGATCAGCATCCGCGCGTGCGGCTGGAGGCATTCCGCGCGCTCGCCCGCGTGCGGACGTTCGAGAGCGCGGATGTTGTTTTAAGAAACCTGCCGACCGATGCGGGCGACAGCTTCCTCGACTTCGCGGCGTGGACTTCCGTGAACGAACTCGCGCGCCCGTGGCTCGAGGAAATCGCCGCGCATCCCGACAAGCTCACCGGGCGTGAGCAGCAGCTCGCCGCGCTCGCGGGCATCGTCGGTCCGACCATCGCCGCGCCGTACATGCAGCGGCTCTCCGCGAGCCGCGGCATTGATGCCGCAGGCGCCGGGCCGTGGATTGAGCTGATCGGCAAATCCGGCGGGCAGGCGGAGATTAACACGCTCTCGCAGGCATTCATCGCGGATGGAAAATTGCAGCCTGCCGCGCGCGTGCGCGCTGCGAACGCGCTCGCAGATGCCGCGAAAAATCGGCGGCTGCGTCCGCAGGGCGATCTCGGCGTAATTGCCACGCTCGTGAAATCACCCGACCGTGCGCTGCAACTTGCGAGCATCCGTCTCGCGGGAGAGTGGCAGCAGGGCGGCATGATCGGCACGCTCGCGGAATTTTCCGGCGACGCAAAGGACGACTCGCTGCGCCGTGAATCACTCGCCGCGCTGCGGCAGATCGGCGGCGGCGGCACTGTTGAAGCCTTGAAGAAACTCGTCGCCGAAGATCGCCCCGCAAACGTCCGGCGCGATGCGCTGATCCCGCTCGCAGCTCATGCGCCCGACGCGGCGATCGCAGTGCTGCCGTCCATCTTGAAGCAGACGACCTCGCAGGCCGATTCGCAGGCGCTGTGGCGCGAGCTTTTCCAGAATGCGCAGTTTGCAAACCAGTTTGCCGGCAGGGTGCCGAAAGATCTTCCAGCGTCTGCATACTCCGATGCGTTGCAGACCGCTCGCGCCTTGGGCCGCGGCGGGAATGCGCTTGTCACCGCGCTGCAACCGCTCGCGGGTGCGAAGGTCGCGCCGCGCGATTTCACGGCGGAGATCGCCGCATTCATGAAGTCCGTTCCCGAGGGCGGCAACAGCGCCGACGGCGAACTCGTGTATCGTCGCGCAGGCTGCGTCGCGTGCCATGCCATCGGCGGTGTCGGAGGGAATTTCGGCCCCGACTTTTCCAGCATCGGTGCGAGCGCGCCGCTCGACTACCTGATCGAGAGCACGCTGAATCCCGCCGCGAAAGTGAAGGAAGGCTACCACGGCTTCGCATTCACGATGAAGGACGGCAACGTGCTGACCGGCATCCCCGCGCGCGAGACGGCGACCGAGGTGATCATCCGTCCCGGCCCCGGCGTTGAGATACTCGTCGTGAAGGCGAACATCGTGAAGAAAGAGAACGTCGGCAGCCTCATGCTTCCCGGCCTCGTGGACGCGCTGAGCGTGGAAGACAAACGCAACCTGTTCGCATTCCTCGGCCAGATCGGACGGCCCGGGCCATTCGATGCGAGCAAGGCAAACGTCGCGAGGATCTGGAGCTTCACCGCGGCCTCGCCCGGCGGCCCGGCTGCGAAAGATGAACCGGTGAACGTGACGACACTGATCAATGGTCAGCTTCGCAAGGAGGACATGCCGGACAAGCCGTATGCGAGCGTGCGCTTCAGCGCCGCGAACGCGACGAAGCAGCCGCTCATCCTCACTGGCGTGAAGTCCGCCTGGCTCGACGGCAAGCCCGTCGCGCTCACAAATGGCCGCGCCGACGCCGCGATCGCAGCAGGCGAACACACGCTTACCATCGCACCCGATCGCAGTGCACCGCACGCAAAGGCGCAGTGCGATGATGTCACATTTCTCGACGTGAAATGAGACGTGGAAAGGAATGACGGCTGGAGTGCGGCCCGGAAAAGTAGTCCACGGCTTTAGTCGGCATCGCGTGCGAACGTCTTTACCGGCTAAAGCCGCGGACTACTTTTCCTGCCGCGCCGCTCGCCCCCACAGTCAGGATCCTGTTGCGCTGTGAAACGTGCCGCCGGAACAACACACCCCAAACACAACCGGCAACGCCGAGTCACTGATATGAAAATGTCCGCCATGAAAAAATCCTTCCTTCTCTGTCTGTTTGCCGCGGGCATCGCGCGCGCCGCCGATGCGCCGCTGCCGGCGAAGATCGAATTCAACCGCGATGTGCGGCCGATCCTCTCGGACAACTGCTTCTACTGCCACGGCAACGATCCGAAGCACCGCGAGGCAAAGCTGCGGCTCGACATCCGCGAGCAGGCGCTGAAGAGCGAAGCGTTCGTGCCGGGGAAAGCCGAGGCGAGCGAACTCGTAAAACGCATTTTCTCGACGGACAAGGACGAGCTGATGCCGCCGCCGGAGTCGCACAAAAAACTCACGGCGCGGCAAAAGGAGATCCTCAAAAAATGGATCGCGCAGGGTGCCGAATATCAAGGGCATTGGGCGTATGAGAAGCCGGTGAAAGCGAACGTCTCGGCGGACGTGTCGCCGGGGGAAATCCGCAATCCCATTGACGGGCTCGTGCAAAAGCGGCTCGCGGAGATCGGACTGAAGCCCTCGGCGGAGGCGGATCGCCGCACTTTGATCCGCCGGCTCCACGCCGATCTGCTCGGGCTTCCGCCGAAGCCGGAGGAGGTCGCGGCGTTCGTCGCGGACAAGTCGCTGGATGCGTATGCGAAGCTCGTCGAGCGCGTGCTCGCGAGCCCGCACTACGGCGAGCGCATGGCGATCGGTTGGCTCGATGTGGTGCGCTTTGCGGACACGATCGGCTACCATTCGGACAATCCGCGCAACGTTTGGCCGTATCGCGACTGGGTGATCAAGAGCTTCAATGACAACAAGAGATTCGACCGCTTCACCATCGAGCAGATCGCGGGCGACCTCATGCCCGGTGCAAACCAGGAGACGCGCGTGGGATCGGCGTTCAACCGGCTGCTGCTCTCGACGGAGGAAGGCGGCGCGCAGTCGAAGGACTACGAGGTGCGGATGCTCACTGATCGTGTGCGCGCGGTCGGCGCGGCGTGGATGGGGCAGACGACCGGCTGCGGACAGTGTCATGATCACAAGTTCGATCCGTGGACGCAGCGCGACTTCTATTCGATGGGCGCATTTTTTGCGGACATCAAGGAGCCGATCCTCGGCAGGCGCGAGGATGGCATCCCGGTGTTCGACGCAGAGCTGGAGAAAAAGCTCGCGGACATCGGTGGGCGGCTCACCGCGTTGCAGACGGAATTTGCAAAGCCGCACCCGAAACTCGCCGCTTCGCAGGCCGCGTGGGAAAAGTCTGCGCTCGACTCGCTCGCGAGCAGCAGCGCGTGGCAGGCGCTGAAGCCGCTCAGTGCGTCGTCGTCGAAGAAGAACATCACGCTCAAGGCGGACAAGGACGGCGTGGTGCGCGCGGTGGTCGAGGGAAAGCGCGACACGCCAAAACAGAACGACGGGACGGAAACCTACACGATTTCGGCAAAGGCTGCGGCGGGGGTGACGGGATTCCGCATCGAGGCGCTGAAGGAAAAATCCGCGGGCGTCGGGCTCGCGTCGAACGGCAATTTTGTGCTGAGCGAGATCGCGATCACCGCAGAAAAAAATGCGGCGCTCAAAATCGGCCACGCGAGCGCGACGTTTGAGCAGAAAGGATTCGCGGCAGCGGCTGCAGTGGACGGCATCGCGAACAAAAAGGAGAACGGCTGGGCCGTGCTCGGCGGCACCGGCACGAATCAGGCGCTATTCCTCGAACTGGCTGAGCCGATTGCTGACGCAGACGCGGTGCTGACGTTCACTCTCACATTTGCCCGGGGCGAAAATCACGAGATCGCGAATCTGCGCCTGAGTGCGACGACTGCTGCGAAGCCAGTGCGCGCGTCGAACGATTCGCTTCCATCGAAGGACATCGCGGAAGTTTTTAAAGTCGCGCCGGAGAAGCGCAGCGCCGCGCAGAAGCAGAAGCTCGACGCCGTGTTCAAACAGATCGCGCCGGAGCTCTCCGATCTGCGGGCGAAGATCGCGAACGCTGAAAAGGAGAGGGCCGATTCGGAAAAGGCCGCGCCGAAGTGCATCGTGTCGGTTCACAGCGAGACGCCGCGCACGGTGCGGATTTTGCCGCGTGGAAACTGGATGGACGAGAGCGGTGAAGTCGTGAAGGCCGCGCTGCCGCATTATCTTCCGCAGAAAAAAATCGAGGGCCGCGAACCCACGCGCCTCGACCTCGCCGAGTGGCTCGTGTCGCGCGACAATCCGCTCACCGCGCGCACGGTGATGAACCGGCTGTGGAAACAGTTCTTCGGCATGGGACTCAGCAAGGTGCTCGACGACCTCGGCGCGCAGGGCGAGCCGCCGCCAAATCCCGCGCTGCTCGACTGGCTCGCGTGCGAGTTCATGGACAGCGGATGGGACGTGAAGCGCATGGTGCGCACGATCGTCACGAGCGCGGCTTACCGCCAAGTGTCCACTGCGACGAAGGAGCAGCTCGCCGCCGATCCCTACAACCGCGAGATCGCGCGGCAGAGCCCCTTCCGGCTCGACGCGGAACTCGTGCGCGACAACGCGCTCGCCATTTCCGGACTCCTCGTGCCGAAGATCGGCGGCCCGAGCGTGAAGCCGTACCAGCCCGAGGACTACTGGGACAATCTGAACTTCCCGCGGCGCATTTATCCCGCGGACACCGGCGAGGCGCAGTACCGCCGCGGCCTCTACACATGGTGGCAGCGCAGCTTCCTGCATCCGAGCATGGTCGCATTCGACGCGCCGAGCCGCGAGGAAGCCTGCGCCGAACGCAACCGCTCGAACATCCCGCAGCAGGCGCTTGTGCTGCTGAACGACCCGACCTACGTGGAAGCCGCGCGCACATTCGCCGCGCGTATCCTCGGCGAATGCAAGGGCGACACCGCCGCGCGCATCCAGTGGGCGTGGAGGCAGGTGCTCCAGCGCGACCCGGATGCTGCGGAGCAAAAGACGACCAGCGCGCTTCTGAACGAGCGGCTCTCAGCATATCGGCAGGAGGAAAAATCCGCCGACGCGCTGCTGAAAGTCGGTCTCGCGCCTGCGCCTGCCGCGCTCGACAAAACCGAACTCGCCGCGTGGACGCACGTCGCACGCGTGCTGTTGAACCTGCACGAAACCATCACCCGTTCGTGATCTATGGACCGGCACACTGCCACTGAGATTTCGCGCCGCGCCTTTCTCGGACGTGCCTCACAGGGGCTCGGTGCGGTGGCGCTTGCATCGCTCATACGGCCGGCGCTGCTTTCCGCCGCGGCGTCGCGCGGCGTGCTCTCGGAGCTTCCGTTTCCGCAGAAGGCGAAGCGCGTGATCTGGCTCACGATGGCGGGCGGGCCGTCGCAGCTCGAACTCTTCGACCACAAGCCGAAGCTCGCGGAACTCGACGGCACGCCGATGCCCGAGAGCCTCACGCGCGGGCAGCAGCTCGCGCAGTTGCAGGGGCAGAAGCTCGTGTGCCAGGGGCCGCAGTTTAGGTTCCGGCGCTTCGGAAAAAATGGCCCGGAACTTTCCGAGCTGCTGCCGCATCTCGGTTCGGTCGCGGACGACATCTGCATCGTGAAGTCCATGACGACCGACGCGATCAATCACGACCCGGCGCACATGTTCATGAACACCGGATCGCAGATCGCGGGTCGCCCGAGCATGGGCGCGTGGATCACGTACGGACTCGGCAGCGAGTCGCAGGATCTGCCCGGCTTCGTCGTGCTCGTCTCGACGGGGAAGGGGCGCATGCCCCAGCCCATCGCGGCGCGGCAGTGGAGCAGCGGATTTTTGCCGTCGAAATTCCAGGGCGTGCAGCTCCGCGCGAAGGGCGATGCGGTCCTGTATCTCAACAATCCTCCGGGCATCACACGCGAGCGGCAGGGTGGCGATGTCGAGGCGATCAATGTGCTGAACCGCCGCCGCGAATCGCTCGTGGACGATCCCGAAATCGCGACGCGGATCGCGCAGTACGAGATGGCGTTCAAGATGCAGGCCAGCGTGCCGGACTTGATGGACATAAGCGGCGAGGACGCGAAGACGCTGGAGATGTATGGCTGTCAGCCCGGCGACGGATCCTTTGCCTCAAACTGCCTGCTCGCCCGGCGGCTCGCCGAGCGTGGCACGCGTTTCATCCAGCTCTACCATCGCGACTGGGATCACCACAGCCTCCTGCGGGAGGAACTGCCGCTGCGAGCAAAGGAAATTGACCGCGCGTGCATGGCGCTGATCACGGATTTGAAACAGCGCGGCATGTTTGACGAAACGCTGATCGTGTGGGCCGGCGAGTTTGGCCGCACGCCGATGAAGCAAGGCAACAAGGGCCCCGTCGGTCGCGATCATCACAACAAGGCGATGTCCGTCTGGCTCGCGGGCGCAGGCGTGCGTGGCGGAGTCGTCCATGGCAGCACGGATGATCTCGGCTACGCTGCGGTGGAAAATGTGACGACCGTCCACGACCTCCACGCGACGATGCTGCACCAGCTCGGCATCCGGCACGACGCGTTCAGTTTCAAATTCCAGGGCCTCGATGCGCGCCTCACCGGCGTCGAGGGCGCAAACGTCATCAAGGGCATCCTCTCGTAACTTTCCACCACCGCACCACACACCATGCACAACGCATTCTCTCCGCTCCACCGCCGCGCCTTCCTCGGAAAAGCTGCGCGCGGACTCGGCGCAGTCGCGCTCGCGTCGCTCATCCGGCCCTCGATGCTCGGTGCTGCGGCATCGCGCGGCGTGCTGCAAAATCTGCCGATTCCGCAGAAGGCAAAACGCGTGATCTGGCTCACGATGGCCGGCGGACCGTCTCACTTGGAGACCTTTGATCCGAAGCCGAAGCTGGCGGAGATGGATGGCAAGCCGATGCCAGAAAGCCTCACGAAAGGGCAGCAGCTCGCGCAGCTCCAGGGCCAGAAGCTCAATTGCTTCGGCCCGCAGCATCCGTTCGCGAAGTTTGGCAAAAACCAGATCGAGATTTGCGCGCTCTTCCCGCAGATCGGCTCGGTCATTGACGACATCTGCCTCATCCGCTCGATGACCACGGATGCGATCAACCACGACCCGGCGCACATGTTCATGAACACGGGCTCGCAGATCGCGGGGCGTCCGAGCATGGGCGCGTGGGTCACGTACGGGCTCGGCAGCGAGGCGGAGGAATTGCCCGGCTTCGTCGTGCTCACTTCGCTCGGCAAGGGCGGGGAGAACCAGCCCATCGCGGCACGCCAGTGGAGCAGTGGATTTCTGCCGAGCAAATTCCAAGGCGTGCAGCTCCGCGCGAAGGGCGACCCCGTTTTGTATCTCACGAATCCTCCCGGCATCTCGAAGGAGCGCCAGCACGGCGACGTGGATGCGATCAACGCGCTCAACCGCCAGCGCGATGTGCTCACCGGCGATCCGGAAATCGCGACGCGTATCGCGCAGTACGAGATGGCGTTCAAGATGCAGGCCAGCGTGCCCGATCTCATGGACGTCAGCGCCGAGGGCGCGAAGACGCTGGATCTGTATGGCTGCCAGCCGGGCGACGGATCGTTCGCGTCGAACTGCCTCCTCGCGCGCCGACTCGCGGAGCGCGGCGTGCGCTTCATCCAGCTCTACCACAAGGACTGGGATCACCACGGCGGGGTGAAGGACGGCATCGCGCTGAAGGCTCAGGAAATCGATCGCGCGTGCATGGCGCTGATCACGGATTTGAAACAGCGCGGGATGTTTGAGGACACGCTCATCGTGTGGGCCGGAGAATTCGGACGCACGCCGATGTCCCAGGGCGGCAACGGACGCGATCATCACAACAAGGCGATGTCCGTGTGGATGTCCGGCGCGGGAATCAAGGGCGGCATCGTCTATGGCGTGAGCGACGACCTCGGCTACGCAGCGGTGGAAAATGTGACGACCGTCCACGACCTTCACGCGACGATGCTTCACCAACTCGGCATCGAACACGAGGCCTTCTCATTCAAATTCCAGGGCCTCGACGCGAAGCTCAGCGGCGTGGAAGGCGCGAAGGTCATCAAGGATATCCTCGCGTGACGCGTGCCCGGTTCCCATCGGAGCGACCTTGCGCTCCGTCCACCGTCACGTGGTGCAGGGATGGAAATGACGAATGACGGGCGGAATCGGGTGGGGCTTCCTCGTCCGTCTTTCGTCAGGCGCACGAACGGGGAATGCCTCCAGAGTCTCCGCGAAGCCGTGCTGCTGCTCATGGAAGATCGGTGTGAGGACGCTCGGAGGAAAATGCGGAACAGATTGGCGCAAACTCGCTTGAAATGCCACGGACTCATCCGGCATCGGGAACAGCATGGCTGGCCGTTTAGGCGCGAAGGCGGATCGCACACGATCTGCTGGAATCCACGCACCTGACGGCGCGAGCCCGTTCCGCGCCACAGCGAAATCCCGGATCTTCTCGCGAAGAAAATCTGCCGCGCGCTGGAGGTTCTCCATCCGTAGCGTGGCTGCGACGACTCGTCGCAGAAGCCGATCTGCCTCCGCGCCATTGACACCCTTCCACTCCCGCGCAAATCTCCGCGCCCTTTTTCCATGAGCCTCATCGTCCAGAAATACGGCGGCACCAGCGTCGGCAATCCGGAGCGCATCAAGAATGTCGCGCGCCGTGTCGTCGCTGCGCAGGAGCAGGGGCACCGCGTGGTCGTCGTCGTGTCGGCTATGAGCGGCGTGACGGATAATCTCATCAAGCTCGCGCGCGAATGTTCGCCCGCGCCCGAGGAGCGTGAGATGGACGTGCTCCTCGCCACCGGCGAGCAGACCACGATCGCGCTCACGGCGATGGCCATCAATGCGCTCGGCAAAAAGGCGATCTCTCTCACCGGCGCGCAGGCGGGCATTGTCACCGACGGCGTCCATACGAAGGCGAAAATTTCGGACCTCACGCCGAAGCAGCTCAAGCAGCACCTCGACGACGGCTTCATCTGCATCGTCGCCGGCTTCCAGGGCGAGACGAAGGACAAGCGCATCACCACGCTCGGACGCGGCGGCAGCGACCTCACCGCCATCGCGCTCGCTGCCGCGGTGAAGGCCGACCTCTGTCAGATTTTCACCGACGTGGACGGCGTCTATACGTGCGACCCGCGCATCGTCCCCACTGCGAGGAAGCTCGACGAGATCAGCTTCGACGAGATGCTCGAAATGGCATCGTCCGGCAGCAAGGTCATGCAGTCGCGCAGCGTCGAGTTCGCGAAGAAATTCGGCGTCGTCTTCGAGGTCCGCAGTTCATTCAACGACAACCCAGGCACCATCGTGAAAGAAGAAACCAAGAGCATGGAGGCCGTGGTCGTCCGCGGCGTCAGCATCGAAAAAAACCAGGCGAAGGTCACCGTCCGTGCGGTGCCCGACAAGCCGGGCGTCGCAGCCAAAGTCTTCAACGCCGTCGCCACCGCGCAGATCGTGATTGATATGATCGTCCAGAACGTCTCGCACGACGGCACGACGGACATCAGCTTCACGCTGAACAAGGACGAACTTCCGAAGGTCGAGCCGGGTCTCGCCGCGGTCGTGAAGGAAATCAAGGCACGCGGGCTCGAAATCGAGAGCGGCTACGGCAAGCTGAGCATCATCGGCGTCGGCATGAGGAGCCACAGCGGAGTCGCCGCGAAGATGTTCGAGGCGCTCAGCAAGGGCGGCATCAACATCGTGATGATTTCCACCTCGGAGATCAAAACGGCGGTCATCATTGACGAGGCGAAGCTGACCGACGGCGCAAATGTCGTGCACGAGGCGTTCGGACTCGGGAAGTAGCCGTCCGTCGTGTGCGGACACTCCCGCCCAGCTTCGTATCTCACCTCACGGCAATCCCATGCGTTCGTAGATCGTGGCGAGCGGGAGGCGGCACTCGATGCCGGGGAATTCGAGGGTGTCAGTCTTTTCGGTGAGAAATTCCATGACCCACCCCTCGGCGGTGCGGCGATAGATGGTGACGGCGACGTGGTATTGATCCACGAGGACGTAGGCTTCGAGTGTGGGGATGGACTGGTAGTTGCGGAGCTTTTCGCCTCGGTCAATGCGTTCGGTGGTGGGCGAGAGCACCTCGAAGATGACGCGCGGGGCTTCGGCAAAGAGCGAGCCATTCGCGGAGCCCGAGCAGTCCACAGTCACATCCGGGTAATAAAAGAAGCTGGCGGCATCGCGCTGAATACGCACTTTCACATCGGAGGAAAACGACTCGCAAGCACGGCCTTCGAGTTGATTGCCAAGGCTGCGATAGATGTTTCCGGCAATGCGATCATGCCCGATGCTCGTCCCTGCCATCGCGTAGATGACACCGGCGAGGTACTCGTGTTTTTCCTGACTCACGCGCTCACCGCACAAGTAGTCCTCGGGCGAAATGTAGTAATCGGTGCGCAATGCGTGACCCATACGTGTCGGAACATTAGAGGTTCGAGACCCCGCGGGCAACCTTCCGTTTGCCTTACCTCCGCTGCGTCGAAATTTGCACGGTGAAGGATGCCGTCACGGCGTCAGTGCCCACGCCTTCACCTTGTCCTTCATCCGCAAGACGAGCTTCACATTCGCGATGCTCGGCGAAGGGACCCACTGCGCTTTCACGGTGGCGCATCCGAGGCTCGTGTAGGCCTTCGGGTCGGTGGAAATCATCAGGAGGCTGTTCCCGTTGTTCGCCATCGCGAAGAGATTCCCGTCCGCGATCAGCGGCGAGCAGATCGTCGTTTGCGTCTGCGTCTGCCACGCCACTTTTCCCTTCGTGAATCGCTTCGTGATCCAGCCCGTGTAGAGCTGCCGCTGCTTCGCATCAAAATTTTCCTCTGCAAATTTCTGCGCAAATTCCTCCAGCTTTTTCCCGCGCAGCGTCGGCGGCAGCGATTCGCGCGCCTTCTCGATTTTCTCCACGAGTTCCTTGCCGAGCGACTTCACCGACTGATGCCCGAGCTGCCGCAGCACCAGTTCGCCGATCTGCCGCGTCTCGCTCGGCACATCGCGGTGCCACACCAGCCCCACAATCACGCGGCCATCCGAAACCACGGGACTCGAAAGCCCGCCGCCCTCATCATTCGTCGGAATCTCCTCGCTCTCCCATAGCTCCTTCAGTCCGCTCTTAGGCAGCGTATCGAGCAGCTTCGGCGAATCCGCATCAGCCAGCGGTCTCGATGCGCGCGGGCAAGGTCATCGGTCCGGCAATCCGCCGCGCGCCAGCAATCGTTTCACGCGGCCATGCACGGCCTCGATGTCTCCTGTTCGGAGGAAGGCGGGATAGGTCATCATCATCGCGAGAAAGAACAGCCCGAGATCGCGCGCAAACACGGAGATGCCCGCGTGCAAGGAGAACCCCAGCAGCATTCCCCACCAGCGTGTCTTTTTTACCCACAGCAGCACGGGGATCGCCGCCTCCGCGGCCTGCGCCGCATACGTCGCGAATGTCAGCAAGCCGCCGTATTCCAGCACCCACGGCCCGGGCCAGCGTGCGTGATGCGAGAGCAGGAAGTAGCTCATGAATTCGCCGTTGGCCCAGTAATTCGGATCCGGCATCGCGAACCTCCTGAGCACGGTCTGCCAGTAGATCACGAGCACCTGGAGGCGCATGAGCACCAGCCCGTGGCCCGAGACCAGCGCCGGGAGTATTTTCGCGCCGCCGCTCAGCAACGAAGGGAGCGTCCAGCATTTCCCGACCGGGCTCACGAGAACGAGCACGGCAAAGCTCCGTAGCACCATGTCCCAACCGGTCGTGGCAGGCAGCGCGCGCGCGATGTACGAGAGATGCCACATCAGCACCCAGAACGCGGCGAGCCTCGCGGCGACTCCCGCAAGCAGCAGCACGAGCGCAAGCGCCGTCACAACCATGCAGAACGTCACCGCCGCCCCGCTCCGAGCAAATGCGAAGATCGAAAAATACACGGACTCCGCCTGCGCCTGCGCCACCTCCGCATCGAACATCCCGGCGTCGGAGAAAAAGACATGCCGGTCCGGCCACAGGGAGATCAGATTCAGCAGCGCGACCGTTGCGAAGCCGATGCGAACCACCGCGTAGATGCGCTCATCCTCGCGTCTGAAAAGCAGGCGCACCGGGAACCTGAGCCATTCTGAAATCGGTCGCATCGGATCGGCTACCGGGGAACTCCGCCGGGGTTCGCCGCATCGAAGTATCCTGTGGCAGGCACATACGGGACGCCATCGCGCCGGCTGTCGTGCAAAGGCCTCATACATTCGACATCCACCACCAGCGCCCAATGCCCAGTGATCGAACTTCCGTACCGCGCCCTCAGCAGGCCGTCAGTCCTTCGCAGATATGCCCCGAAATACGGGGAACGCGCGGCGTTCAGCATTATTCGATAAAACAGATTGTAGTAACGCGCGTTTTCCGGGCTCGGATACGGCGTGAATCCCGGCATCACGCTTCCAAGAGTCGCCCTGCCCCCCTTCCCGTCATCCACCTCGATCCGCGCATCGAGGGAACGGTGCAGCGGGAGCGTCTCGAACATGTTCCAGTGCTGATCACCGCTGATGAATGTGCGATAGAGATTCAGCGCAGGGCTCCCCTTCTTCCCATCCCCCGTCTGCCTCGGCACGATGGATGCGATCAGGAACCCCGAGTGCCAGCAGCAAAAACCGAGCAGCAACACGGCCCACACGCGGCCCTTAACCGGGAAGGTTTCGCCCTGCGCAGAGTT
>Ga0209596_1001588_pt1 | contig 19427 bp, 14 predicted proteins | sample M_130807_MF_Meta_FD_187314 | JGI IMG/M metagenome (GOLD analysis project Ga0209596, IMG submission 187314) | Freshwater microbial communities from Lake Montjoie, Canada to study carbon cycling - M_130807_MF_MetaG (SPAdes) (version 2) | ecosystem: Environmental > Aquatic > Freshwater > Lake...
ATGCAACGAATGGTTGCTTTACTTAATTCTTTAATTTTTTCTTCGGTTTCCGCAGTTCCATCCCAATGTGCCGAAACAAATCCTGCTTTGCCATCTAAGGTTTGTAAAAACTCATCCCAAGAATTCACTTCTGTAATATGTTCGTCACGATATTTTTTGGCACGCTCCAATAAATGAGATTGAATTTCTAAAAGTAAATGAGAAACTGTTTCAGTCAATCCGTCCATAGATACTGCTGATTTTTCTTTGGTATCACGACGCGCTAATTCTACTTGATTGTTTTCCAAATCTCGAGGTCCTACTGCAATACGAATAGGCACACCTTTTAATTCATACTCTGCAAATTTCCATCCTGGTCTTGCATTATCAGAGTTGTCATATTTTACGCGAATACCTACAGCTTTAAAAGAAGCAACTATCACTCCTATCTTTTCATCTAATATTGCTTTTTGTTCTTCCCCTTTATAAATAGGAACAATCACCACTTGAATAGGGGCAATACGTGGAGGTAATACCAACCCTTCATCATCACTATGTGTCATTACCAATCCACCAATTAATCTGGTGCTCACTCCCCAACTCGTGGCCCACACATAATCTAATTTGTTATTTTTATCGCTAAACTTAACATCAAATGCTTTTGCAAAATTTTGTCCTAAAAAATGTGAGGTACCTGCTTGCAATGCTTTACCATCTTGCATCAAAGCCTCAATACAATAAGTATCTTCAGCACCAGCAAAACGTTCACTTGCAGTTTTAATTCCCTTAATCACTGGCATGGCCATCCAATTTTCTGCAAAGTCGGCATACACATCTAGCATCTGAACTGTTTCTGCTATCGCTTCTTCCTTAGTGGCATGTGCCGTATGCCCTTCCTGCCATAAAAATTCGGCAGTACGTAAAAATAAACGGGTTCTCATTTCCCATCTAACCACATTCGCCCATTGATTCACCAAAATAGGCAAGTCACGATAAGATTGAATCCAAGTTTTATAAGTACTCCAAATAATCGCCTCACTCGTAGGACGAACAATTAATTCTTCTTCTAATTTTGCTTCAGGATCCACCATTAACTTCCCCTTATTATTGGGATCCGTTTTTAAACGATAATGGGTCACAATCGCGCACTCCTTAGCAAAGCCTTCTGCGTTTTTCTCTTCCGCCTCAAATAAGGACTTAGGTACAAATAATGGGAAATAGGCATTTTGATGCCCTGTATCCTTAAACATTTTGTCTAAGGCTGCTTGCATGTTTTCCCATAAAGCATAGCCATAAGGCTTAATTACCATACAACCTCTTACGGCGCTATAGTCTGCCAATTCCCCTTTTAAAACAAGGTCATTATACCATTGGGAATAATCCTGTACTCGAGTAGTTAGTTCCTTTGCCATTTTAAAATAATCTTAACAATTTATACTGTAACAAATAATGTACGAAAAACGCTCTATATCTTAAAGTTTAGTAACTTTATACTAGCAAATGTAAGCTAAAACAAGGGCATATAAAAACATAAAACATTACAAAATGAACACTTTAAAAACTACCGCTAATTTAAGGCTCTTCGCCCTAGGCATAGTGATGCTTAGTTTTTTGATGAGTAGCTGTACCAGTTTACAACAAACAACTACTATAGCCACTGATGATTTATATTATGCGCCCAATAAACAAGTAGCTGAAACGCAAGCTGTGGCTGCAAATGAGGAAGATGGATATCAAGATTATCAAAACTATCAAGACGATCGATACTTAAGAATGAAAGTAGCTAATCGTAACAGATGGTCTGGAATAGATGATTGGGGTTACTGGAATGATCCTCGTTTTAATTATTCTTACTACCCTTCTTATATGGGTTGGAATAGTTGGTATACTGGATATTATGGTTCATCATGGTACAGTCCTTTTGGTCCTTCTTATTCTATGGGATGGGGTGGTTACTCTCCCTACAGTTCTTTTGGATATGGCTTAGGATGGGGTGGTTATTATGACAACTTCGCTTTTGGGTATGGTGGTTTTGGATACGGCGGATTTGGTTATGGCTTAGGATACGGCTACGGCTGGAATCCTTATTACATGGGTAATTGGAACCCTTATGGATATAATTATGGCATGGGTGGAATATATGGCGGAGGCGTCAATGTTAGAAATTACGATAAGCGAGTTCCTATGCAAAATAGAACGGGCTTAGATCCTTATATTAATAACGCAAATCGCTTAAAGGGACGTGGAGATATTCCAAATAATAATGCTGCTTTTGTTGGATCCAATAGCAATAGCAGAACCTTTAGCAACTACTTACCCAACACGAATATGAGTGTGAGAAGTATGAATAGCAATAGTTACAACTCTTATGGATCTAATGGCAATAACTCTAACGGATTTAGTGCAAGAAATTCCAATAGCAATGCGGTACCTAGTGCTAATTCAAATAGAGGCTCCAATGGTTCAAGCAATAGTTTTGGATCCTTAGTCATGAGAGCTATCACTTCTAATTCCAATTCAAGAAGTTCTAATTCTAATTCCTACAATAGTAATTCAGATAATTCTTCTAGATATAATTCGAACTCTAATTCAAATAATAGTTCTAATAGAAGCGCTCCTGCTGCTCCTTCAGTTTCTGCACCTGTTAGTTCTGGAAGCAGTTCTAGCGGAAGTTCAACTGGAGGTGGATTTATTGGTGGTGGCCGCAAAGGTGGAGGTCAATAATAAATAGTTGTAAAAAATAGAAACCTATTTATTAAAATATTCATTTCATTATTAGCAGTTGAAGTTGATTCAATTGTGTAAAAAAAGCATTCCTATATGAAGAAATTATTACTCTTGTTATTCATTGGATCAAGTTTCCAATTATTAGCTCAAGATCCTGAAGATGCATTAAGATACTCATGGTTTACTGCTCAAGGAACTCCACGTAGCAATGCTTTAGGAGGTGCCATGGGTTCCTTAGGAGGAGATTTATCTTCTGCGCACATCAACCCAGCTGGTTTAGGATTTTATAAGAATAGTGAATTTTTATTTAGTGGGAAATTAAATAACCGATCTAATAGCATTGATTATTTTAATACTAATACAACCACTACTTCCAACAAATTTAGCTTGGGAAATTTAGGAGTTGTATTTGCAGATGGACGCAAAAAAAATAATTGGACGAGCACCGCTTTCTCTATTTCATTCAACCAAATTGCTGATTATAATAATCATTATAGCATGAATGGAACCAATAACTACAGCAGCTTTACCGAAAAATTTGCAGATCAATTGTACAATACTTCTTCAGATTTAATAAGTGCCCAACAAAATTTCATTTATGGAAGCTCCTTAGCAATACATTCTAAATTGGTGAACCCGGTATTTGATGTGAATGGCAATATCACTGATTATCGATCAGCATTACCCGTAGGAACCAATATTAAACAACGCAATGATGTCACTACTAGCGGTTCTTATAATGAATTGGCTTTTGGATTTGGGGGTAATATTGAAGACAAATTATATCTAGGAGCCAGTTTAACAATGCCTATGATTAATTTTAATAAGACCAATAACTTTTCAGAAGCTAGTTTTTTTAATTTTTACGAAAACACCAGTTCAAGAGGTTTTGGCTTAGGCGCTAAATTTGGTTTGATTTATAAAGCAGAGCCTTATTTTAGATTTGGTTTCACCTACCATACACCACAATTAATTAGTTTTAGAGATGGCGCGAATGCAACTATGTACAGTAACGCTTTCCCAGGTGGATTAAGTTCTTTCGACTTAATGAATAACTATAAAAGCAATTACTACCCTGACTACATCGATTACACGGTAAGCACTCCTTCTAAAATAGTGATAAGTTCAAGTTACTTTTTTGCTTCGCCTAGTAAGCCTACACAACCTTTAGGTTTTGTGAGTGCAGATGTTGAATATGTAAATCATGGTGGCACCAAATATTATTCTAATGACAATAGTCAATCAGTCATCAACTATTACAATGATTTAAACTATGTGGTAAAAAATACCTACAAAAGCGCCATTAATTTTAGAGTAGGCGGTGAAGTTAAATTAACAGGCAATTGGATGGCTCGTTTGGGAACTGGTTATTATGGTTCTCCTTATGTTGATACTCAATTAAAAGCCTCTTATTTTGTATTTAGTGGTGGTATTGGATATCGAACCAACCAACGTTCTATCGATTTCACCATTGTAAATACCACACAAAAAGATGCTATTTTTCCTTATCGTTTAAGCGACAAAAACAGTTTGTATGGGGCTGCTACTGGCAATCATTTAATGTTTAATATTGGATATGGAATTCGTTTTTAATTAAACGGTATTGATGATAACTCTTGAGAAATAACTCTTTAAAAGAAATACTTATTAAAAAAGCCCCGTCCCGATAAATCGGGACGGGGCTTTTTTATATCTGCTAATAATCAGACCATAAACTTATAGTGCGATCAGTTATTTTCTATTTCAAATCTGTTGCTTTTAACCCTTGATTTAATTTAATAGAAGTAAAATTAATGTTTAATTTAATTTGACCTAAATCCAATACTTGTTCTGAAGCTACATTCAATCCTTCCATATTTTTATAAGATTTATAAAATTGTTGTTGAGTGACAGATCCACGCCCTGGCACTTCTTGAGTGACAGATGTTTTCAACAATAAATAAGTGGTAGCATCATAAAAGCGATGAGATACTTTTCCAGATGGAGTTGTTATTTCCAAATCAATCGCATCCTTACCTTCTACTTTTTCTGCGCCTACTATTTTTAATTGATACCCTTTTTGTAAGTACATCATTTCAGGGACAATAAAAGTAGATTCTTCTAAGCTTTCTTTTACTTCAGGAGTGATGGAAGCTTCTTGACCTTGTTGGGAAACAGAATAGTTGCCATTCACTAAAGCTTGCTTAGACATCACCATCCCACCCATGGACATCGTCATAGTAGCATTTCCTGGTAATACTCTTGTTTGTGCAACATCTAAATTTTGACCCATCAAAGAGGCTGTTCCTTTTAATTCTAAATCTTTAATTTTTTCAATCGCCTCTTTTCCACCATACCCTTGTACCACTTTATCCATAAGAGCTTGTGGCGTAAAATTGATGGTTACTTTAGGTTCTTGTGGAGCCGCAGTTTCATTGCCTTCAATATCATAGTATTTAACAGTGCCGTACTTTTCTAAACCCTTTGCAATTTGTTTGGCATTCCCTACCACGACAATATACATTTGAGAAGGATTGAGTATCAATTTTGCCACTTCCTGAACTTTAGTAGAATTTACAGCGGCTAAATTGGTTAAGTAGTTTTGATAATAGTCTGCTGGTAATTTGTAGCGAGCCACATTTAAAGCAAAATTGGCAATGGTTGCAGGATTTTCTAAAGATCTAGCAAAACCACCTGCTAAATAATTTTTCATTCTTGATAATTCGGTATCTCCCACTTTCTCATTACGAATAATATTTATTTCAGATAATAATTCTTGGATGGAACTATCTGTTTTTTCGTTTCTTACGGAAGCTCCTGCTTGGAAAAATCCAATTTGACGATTGGGATTTAAAGAAGAATACGCACCGTAAGTAAAGCCATGCTTTTCACGTAAATTGGCAAATAAGCGACCTGAAAAACCTCCCCCCAAAATATTATTCATCACCGAACCTGGAATTGCATTTGAACTGCCCGGTCCAATTTCAACGGTAGAGGCAATAGCAACCACACTTTGAACGGAAGCAGGTCGGTCTACAATAGCAACAATAGGCTTATTTAAAACAGCAGGTTTAGGAAAATTTTGTGCTACTGCTTCCCCTTTCTGCCAGCTTCCAAAATTCTTTTCTGCTAATAATTTTGCAGTAGCAGGTTCAATATCTCCTACCAAAACTAAATATCCAATATTGGGTTTCCAATATTTAGCATAAAAAGTTTTAACATCAGATACCGTTACTTTTTTCACAGTAGCGGAAGTGGTCATTTCTCCAAAAGGATGAGTCGCACCGTACACTAACTTTTTCACTACATTTCCTGAAATAGCATTCGCATCATCTTTACTAGATTCCAATCCTGATAAACTTTGCTTACGTACTTTCTCTAATTCATCAACATTAAAAGCAGGATGCAAAACAACTTCTGCCATCAATTCAAATAATTTAGGGAAATTGCTTTTCAAAGAGCTAGCAGATGCCGACTGACTTGAAGTAGATAAATTACCACCTAAAAACTCCACCGCTTCATCTAAAACTGCTTTAGATTTGGTGGCAGTACCTCTTTTCATCAATTGCCCAGACATATCAGCAACGCCCGCAATATCTCCTTCAGCGAAGCCATCAATGTCTAAAGCTAAAGTAGCTGTGACACGAGGTAACTTTGTATTTTTTACAACGAATACTTTTAATCCATTGGGTAAAGTAAATTGAACTGGATTCGCCACTTGAATCACGGGCGCTTTTGCAGGCGCAGGTGCTTTAGTGCGGTCCAAAGTTTGCCCCATGGTGACAAGAGGTAAACTTAATAAAGCGATATATATTAATTTTTTCATAATTTTTATTTTAAATAATTATTTCGTAGCTGTTTTTTCTTTGGGTAAATAATATAACACCACACGATTCTCTTTATTCAAATATTTTTGAGCCACTTTTAATACATCTTCTCTAGTGACTTTATTATATTTTTCTAATTCAGTATTAATTAAATTAGCATCCCCAAAATACACTTCATAATTCGCTAAACTTTCTGCAATACCCGCCATAGTTCCATTGCTAGCCACTAAGTCGGTTGTAATTTGATTTTTAACTTTTTGGAATTCACGCTCTCCTACCAAATTGGTTTTTAAATCATTTACCACACTATCAATACTTTGTTCTAAAGTAGCAGGAGTAACCCCCATATTGGCTAAAGCTAAAGTGATAAATAACCCTGCATCTTCATTAAAGAAAGGTTGAGAACCAGCAAAAGCAGCTTGTTGTTTTTTATCAACAATGGTTTTAGTCATTCTAGATGACTCTCCTCCACTTAAAATAGTAGATAATACATTGAATGCATAATACTCATCCCCTCCTTGTTTGGGTGCACGATACGCTTGAAACACGCCTGACAATTGAATGTTGTCATAAATAATATCTCTTACTTCACCCCCTAAAGCAGGCTCCTGTATGGTTGGGCGAGGAATAGGCTTCGTCCCTTTAGCAATAGGACCAAAATAAGCTTCAATTTTTTGTTTTAATTCTGCTACTTTAAAATCACCCGCAATAGATAACACACAATTGTTGGGGACATAAAATGTTTTATAAAAATTAATAAACTCATCCAATTTGGCAGCATTCAAATGATCCATACTACCAATGGGTGCCCATCGATAAGGATGTACTTTAAAAGAACGACGTAACATTTCGGTTAAAAAAGAACCATAAGGACGATTGTCCATGCGCTCTCTTTTTTCTTCCTTGACTACTTCACGTTGCGTGTTCACCCCAATTTGTTCAATTTTCGCATGCATCATACGTTCACTTTCCAACCACAATCCTAATTCCAATTGATTAGAGGGAAGTAATTCGTAATAAAAAGTGCGGTCCTGTGAAGTGTTTGCATTTAAAGCACCTCCAGCGTTTGTTATATACTTGTCAAATTCGCCACGTTTGATATTGTCAGAACCTTCGAATAATAAATGTTCGAAAAAATGAGCAAACCCAGTACGAGCCGTGTCTTCATTTTTAGAACCTACATGATATAAGGCTGTTACAGCCACTACTGGCGCACTGTGATCCTCATGTAAAATAACTTTAAGTCCATTAGGTAATGTATACTTTTCATATTGAATGGTATGACTTTGAGCCACCAAACCACTCACTGAAAACAAAAAACCTAATGCAACAAGCATTCTTTTTTGCATATTATTTATTTTTGATTTTTAAAAGATGATTTTATTTTTTTAGATACAATTAGATATGTTTAATGAGATGCGTTTTTATACGTTTATTTTGATGCATTTATATTTTTGAAATCGGCACTTTAAAATATGGACTTTCCATGATGAACTTTCAATGATGAAATTACATTTTTTTGTAATTCATGGTAGGTTATTTTTTGGTTGGCTAAAAACTTATTTGAGCGGGAATGACCGTCAATGAATCATGCCATTGAATATTTCCTACTTTTTGAAACCAAGTCATCTGTCTTTTAGCATAATGCCTTGTATTTTGCTGAATATTTTCAGCGACCTTATCTAATGAGCACTTTTTTTCAAAATAAGGGAGCCATTCCTGATATCCCACTGTTTGGAGCGCATTTAGATCTTGGAAGGGGAGTAAATTTCTGACTTCGTTTTCCAATCCCATTTCCACCATTTTCAATACCCTTTGATGGATTCTTTCATATAATAAACTTCGGTCCATTTGTAGTCCTATCAATACTATTTCAAAAGGTCTTTCCACTTTATTTTTTTGCTGATAATGTAAAATGGAATTTCCAGTCCCTGTCACTACTTCTAAGGCGCGCATTAAACGTTGGGGATTTTGTCGTTCGCATTGATTCCAAAAAAGGGAATCTTTTTGTGCTATTTCATGTTGCAACCATTCCAATCCTTTTTGCGCATAATTTTTTTGAATGGTTTCACGAACATTATCATCGATTGCAGGAATGGCATCCAATCCTTCACAAAATGCTTTAATGTATAAACCAGTCCCTCCCACCATAACTACTGCATCCTGTTTTTCAAATAACTCACTTACTTTTTCAAGTGCAAATTTTTCAAACACTGCAGCATTCACTGTATCATGTATACTGTGACTCGCTATAAAATGATGGGGCACTTGATTTAATTCCTCCTGGGAAGGTCGAGCCACCCCCCTATTTAATTCCTGATAACATTGGCGTGCGTCAGCGGAAATAATTTCAGTTTGTAAATGTTGTGCCAAAGAAATAGCAAAAGAGGTTTTCCCAACTGCTGTGGGACCTACAATAATATATACTTTCTTAGGCATGAATTATAAATGAAATATGAAGGGAAAGAATCATTCGGGTTATGGATAATATAATTGTGGAAATAGTTAATACATCAATCAACTAGAAATTAAACTTAATTTTATACTTAAAATAAAAATAAAGCTGAAAATCGAAAATCAAAGATGGATTAAAATGCTTCTCCTTCAAAAAACTCACCCCCTTCTTCCTGACTATCTTCCTCTTCCGTTTTATCTTCTCCATCTTCTGTATCTTCATCATGCTCTTTCTCTTCCCCTTCTTCTCCAAATCCATCTGCAGCTTCAGATAAGTCATACTTTTCTTCAATATCTGCAAAGGTTTTACCTAATAAACCTTTAGTGCCGTATTGCATGGGTCCTACTCCTTCTATTCTAGACACCATGGGATATTCTATATTCATATCAGCATCTGCATTTTTGATGACTTGAATTAATTGAATTAAGAATGTCCAAGATTTTAAAAAATCATACTCTAAAATAAAATGTTGATTGGTGTCAATGATCTCCGAACCTATGATAGTTTCGTTCATCAACAAAGGAGGCGCCTGATAGGTTTTATCATACACTTCACAAGAAATTTCACGACCTCTTTTCCAAATATCATTACTTCTATAAAAAGTTCCTTGATGTTTTTGATCAAACTCAAATGATTTTAAAATCACTTGATATAATTCAGTAAAATGTTGGGTATGTTTTACCATGACATCCCTGTATATGGCATCATCCTCCTCCCAATACACTCTGAATTTTAATATAGCCATGTTGTTATTTTTTGAATTGCTAAAATACTAATTAATTGGCAGTAGGCCTTAACCCAATTTTGGCTGCTTCCTGCAACATAAAAGAATGCGCCGCCTCATATTCATTAGGAATAATCCCATCTAAAATAGCTTCTCTAATGGCATCCTTAATGACCCCCACTTCCTTAGAGGGGGAAAGGCCAAAAATTTGCATAATATATTCTCCAGTAATGGGGGGCTGCCAGTTTCTAATTTTATCTTTTTCTTCTACTTCTTGCAAACGCAATTTCACCATTTCAAAATCCTGTAAATACCTTCTTACTTTATTTTTATTTTTACTGGTGATATCTGCAGCACATAACAACATTAAAAAATCGATATCTTCTCCAGCATCAAACAATAAACGTCTAATAGCACTATCTGTAATATTTTCTTTGGTCACCGAAATAGGACGCAAATGAAGTGCGACTAATTTTTGAACCATTTTCATTTTTTCATTCAAAGGCAATTTGAGTTGCGTAAAAATTTTGGGTACCATACGGGCCCCAACTACTTCATGTCCATGAAAAGTCCAGCCAAACCCAGGTTCAAATTTTTTAGTGCGAGGTTTTGCGATATCATGCAACAAAGCCGCCCATCTTAACCACACATCTTCCGAGGTTGCTGCTACATTATCTAATACTTGCAAAGTATGTGAGAAATTGTCTTTATGTCCAATACCATCCAATGTTTCAGCTCCTTCTAATTGTAACAAGACGGGAAAAATATGTGTTAATAATCCAGACTCTTTTAATAAATACCATCCCTTACTAGGCGTTGCCGTCATCATTATTTTTTGCAATTCATCCGTGATGCGTTCTTGCGATACAATACTAATACGATCTGCCATTTCCTGAATGCCTTTAAAAGTTTCAGGAGTGATGGTGAAATCAAGTTGAGTGGCAAAACGAATGGCACGCATCATGCGCAATGGATCATCACTAAAAGTTTGATGAGGCGCTAATGGTGTTTTTAAAATTTTATGTTGGATATCATCCATTCCATTAAAAGGATCCACTAATACTCCAAAATTTTCTTCACTAATATCTATCGCCAAAGCATTCACCGTAAAATCTCTTCTATTTTGATCATCTTCAATGGTTCCTGGCTCCACTGTAGGTTTTCTACTTTCACGCGCATAACTTTCTTTTCTTGCACCCACAAATTCCACTTCCACATGGGGGAATTTGATTTGAGCGGTACCAAAAGTTTTAAATAAAGAAACGGGAGGATGCGGCTGAAAACATTTTGCCACTTCCTGTGCTAATTGCATGCCATCTCCCACACAAACAATATCGATATCTTTGGTAGGACGATTCAAAATTTTATCACGCACAAATCCCCCTACCGCAAAAGCAGGCATATTTAATTTTTTTGCAGCTTGAGCAACCACCTTAAAAAGGGCTAATTCGGTATCGGTGAATTCAAATGACATGTTTGCAAAAGTACTAATGTTGTGTCACTTGTAAGTAAGGAGCCAATAATTGCTGTGTTTGAATGGTTTGTGCACAATCAAAATGCTTTAAAGGACACTGTTTTTTACCATGCAAACCGCAGGGACGACAAGTTAAAGGAGTCGTTGTTTCTACTATAAAAGAGGTATCAGATAAAGGTCCATAACCAAAACTTAGAACCGTAGAAGCATAGACTGCCACTACAGGTGCATTCATGGCAGAAGCAAAATGCATAGGAGCAGAATCATTGACATAATTTAATACAGCCCCTTCTTGTAGCGCAGCAGAAGCTAAAAAATGAAATCTTCCAGATACATTTAAAACTTGCTTTCGAGTTATTTTTTGAAGGATTTGATCTCCTAATAATTTATCGCCAGGGCCTCCCATAATATAAATAGGACCTTCGAAGGGAATAGCCTGAATAAGGTCAACCCATTTTTGAAGGGGCAATTGTTTGGTAAACCAAACCGAAGCCGGTGCGATACATATATAAGGTGCTTGCTGATAACTTGAAATAGATAATCGGTCTGATGAAGATGGATATAATTTAGGTTTCACTAAAGGCATGGGCGTGATCACTTCTAACAAAGCATGATTGCGATTTATTTCATGCAAACCGGCGCCTATAGATTGATGCTTTATAACATGTGTACATAAAAAAGAAAAAGGATTTTTATCAAAGCCAATTTTCATTTTCGCTTTAGAGAAACCTGCCCATAATCCAGTAGCAGCATATCTTTGCACATTTATCACCCCCTCATATCTCTGAGCACGAATGGTTTTTAAAATAGTCCACCAATTTTGATATTTGTTATTTTTTTTATCCCAAACCAACACTTTTCTAACAAAAGGATGATGCTCCAGTAAACCCTCGTTTCCTTTGCGCACCAGCACATCTATGATATCGTTGGGATATTTTTCATGCAATGACTCTATGAGTGAAGTCGCAAGAACTACATCACCAATAAAAGCTGTCTGAATCACCAACCATTTTTGCATGCTTACTAATTAGGGGCGTATGATAATTAAATTTCCTTCCGCATCCCATTTAATAATGGAAGAAGGTGGTTGTAAAGTAGTTTCTTCTTGACGATGCTTTACGACATAATCCACTCCTTCGGAAATATCTAATGAAATATCACCAAAGCTTAAGGGAGTAGGATAGCCTGAAATATTCGCAGAAGTACTCACAATAGGTTTTCCAAAAAGTTGAATTAATTTTTTACAAAATGGATCTTTACAAATCCGTATTGCAACAGAACCATCCGATGCTATTAAATTATGAGGTAAATTTTTTGCTTTAGCATAAATCACTGTAGTGGGTTTATGAATCCCTTTGATATAATCAAACACTTGAACAGTGGGGTCTTCCACATAATTTAATAACTCCTGTTCATCAGAGATTAATACAATCATTGCCTTAGAATCCTCTCTTTTTTTGAGATGGAATATTCGCGCAATAGCAATAGGATTAGTGGCATCACATCCTATTCCCCAAACCGTATCGGTAGGATATAAAATGAGTCCTCCTTTTTGTAAGGTTTGCAAACAGGTATTAATATCATCTTCCATTAAAAACATGCTGCAAATTAAACAATACCGAGTAATAAATCATAATGTTGAATGTGTAAAACAAAGTCTGATAAATTAGGGTCATCCTTGTATTTTTGCCAAAATTTATACCATGGAATTAAAAGATCAAATACTAGAAGCTTGGTCCAACCGAGAATTACTTAAAAACGAAACCTATAGCAATGCAGTAAGAGCAGTGATAGAAGAAGTAGACAAAGGACGTTTACGTGTAGCTGCTCCTTCCGAAAATGGATGGGTGGTGAATGAATGGGTGAAGCAAGCAATCCTCATGTACTTCGCCATACAACCTATGCAAACATGGGAATTAGCTCCTTTTGAGTTTCATGATAAAATGTTATTGAAGTCAAACTATGCGGGTTTAGGCGTAAGAGCTGTTCCTCATGCAGTAGCTCGTTATGGTGCTTATTTAGCTAAAAATGTAGTATTAATGCCTAGCTATGTGAATATTGGCGCATTTGTAGATGAAGGAACCATGGTTGATACTTGGGCAACAGTTGGAAGTTGTGCTCAAATTGGCAAAGGCGTACATTTAAGTGGTGGTGTGGGTATTGGAGGTGTATTAGAGCCTTTACAAGCAAGTCCAGTAATTATTGAAGATGGTTGTTTTATTGGAAGCAGATGTATTGTGGTGGAAGGGGTTCATGTAGAAAAAGAAGCAGTATTAGGTGCCAATGTGGTTCTCACACAAAGCACCAAAATTATAGATGTAAGTGGTGATTCACCCATTGAATATAAAGGACGTGTTCCAGCGCGCAGCGTTGTAATTCCAGGCTCTTACCGAAAGTCATTTCCTGCAGGTGATTACCAAGTTAGCTGTGCTTTAATCATTGGCCAAAGAAAGCCAAGTACCGACCTTAAAACAAGTTTAAACGATGCTTTAAGGGATTTTAATGTAGCTGTATAGAATGAGTTCTAGGAATTGCTTGGATATAGGTTGAATTGGATGCTGATTGAAAGTAATACCTAGGAAGAAAGATTTGGGAAAAAATTAAAAAGGCCCCGTCCCGATAAATCGGGACGGGGCCTTTTTAATAAGTTGGGGTGACCAGGACGAATCCCAACCACCCCGATTATCCTTCCCCCAAAGGATAATATATTCAATATTTTAATAATACATAGAGTTTGTATTTGTTATCCATAGCAAATATGCTTTATAAAATAATCTATATAATCATTAAATGCAATAAAATAGTAGAATAATTTATAATGCTAATTAAATATTGAATATCAAATAATTTATATATTAATAATATATATAATTTGTTAAAATCATATAAGTAATTAACTTAATTCAAATATTTTACTACATTTAGTATATGAATATAAAGAATTTATTATCATACGCTTTTTTGGTTTTCTTACCAACTACCCTGTTTTCTCAGAAAAATTTCAATGCAACCAAATTTGAAAAACAAGAAATTGCTTTATTAGATCTTATTTCAAAAGACACTATATCCCCATTAAACATACAACTGGATGGAGAAATTTTCAAATTTGGTCAGACGAAACCAGCACTATCCTCCATTGCTTTAATCAAGAATAAAAAAGATATATATGTCCAGGCTTTAGGCACCGGCAGGCTTTTTAAAATTTTAAAAAATGAAGTAGGTGATTATCAACTCCAAAAATTAGACTCTACATTTTTTAATGGCGCCAACTTCCATGCACTTACTTTTAGTTTTCATGATACTTTATTTCAATTAGGTGGAGATGGCCATTGGCATATCAGAGGAATACTCACCTATTTTAGCAACAAAACGCATGAATGGGAATTGTATTCCACGAACAGACAGGTGAACACCTTTTTTAGTGAAACTTATGGCCTCATGTATAAGGTAGATTATCATAATAACAAATTATATACTTCCAATTCATTCATTCAGGCCAACTTTCCCGCAACCCTAATGGTGGAAAGCATTGATAGTTCCTATGAATTAGATATCCATTCACATAGTTGGAAAACTTTAGGGAAAACCACCCCTGAATTAATGTCCATAATTACTCAAAATAAAGCCTCACTTATTGACATTGGCAAATTTCTTGTTTTTCAAAATTACTTAGACTTTTATTGGTTAGACTTTGCTAATAATAGATACGGAAAATTGAATGCAAAAATAAATAATGAATTAAAAGAAGCATGGTTAAGTTTATATACCACCAATGCCCCTTATAAAAGCTTCCAATTTGCATTTGGTAATACAATTTATTTTATCAAACTAAACAATAACAATGATCTAAGTTATAAAACATATACCATCCCTGAAAACAGTTTCAATTTTGAGAATAATAAAAAAGTGTACACCCCTGTCAATCCCTTCTGGGATAGTATTGTGAATAACTATGAAGAAGCTATCAAACCCATTATCATTGGTTTTGTTTGCATTGGTTTTTTGATATCCATTTTTATTAAATTAAATAAGCGTCAAAAAATACCTAAACAAGTTGCTGATATTTTAAATCAAAATTTCTTTCATTCTTTATCTGTTATCGAAAAGGAATTACTTGAAGTATTATACCAACACCACTTAAAAGGAGAAACGATATCCACAAAATTGATTAATAAAATCGTTGGCGTGCAGCAAAAGGATATTATGACACAAAATAAAACACGTAGTGATTATTTTGTAAAAATCAATCAAAAATTTAAACTGGCCACGCAAAAAGACACTTCTCTTATTATTAAGTTTAGAGATACTGAAGATAAACGACAATATAATTATGGATTACATGAAGAATTTGCAAAAGAATTAGGTGGATTGTTGAAAAACTAGAATCAATTCCTGTAGTAATAAAATGTACCAATTTATATAGAGACTATACTACTAATAAACTGCATCCCCTTCTAGCACTGCTATCTAACCGACCGAGCACTGTGAAAGTACCATCTTCAAACACTTCGCCAATATCTTCTGTTGCAATAAAGGAGCAGCTATTAATATTCGCTAAATCAATGATATGCAAAATCCCTCTTCCTTTAAATTTTACATCTAAAGGATCTTCTTCATCACTCACTAATACTTTCATCCAAGGTGGACATTTAAACACCCCCTCTTTGACTGCATAGGCTTGACTTAGTAATTCTGTCATGCCATATTCGGAATGTATCGTTGAAACTCCTAATTGTTGAGTAAGTATAGTATGTAATTCCTGTCTAGTGAGTTCTTGTTTTCTGCCTTTCATCCCTCCTGTTTCAATAATAGTAGTATGTTTTAATTGCTGAGGAAAAGCTGCTGCAAAATCGGTTAATGCAAAACTGACACCTATGAGCCAAACTTTTTGACCTTGTTGTTCTAATGTTTGCAATACATTATTTAACGAAGCAAAATCATATAAATAAAATCCACTTTGAGCATGGCCTGATTGTTGAATTAATTTTTCGACCATATAAACAAGGGAAGAATGGCTGCGCTCCAGATAAGAAGGCAGTAGCCCTATGATACACCAATCCTTGGGAGAACCATAAAATGATTCAAAACAAGTGTTGAAACTTTTTTCATACAAATCTAAATCAGTCACCCAATGTTTACTTTTTGTATCCTGAGTAGTACCACTACTTTCAAAATAAGTTTCGGGCTTATTTCCTACCCATACTTCATGCGTTTTAAAAAAAGAAATGGGCAAGAATGGAATTTGAGCGATGCTATTAGGAGAGGAGGAACTAATATTCCAGGTTTGTATCCATTCTTTATATACTTCATTATGCTGTGCTTGCCAGCTATAATTTTTTTTAGCCTGCTCTAAAAAATGAGCAGGATTCATGTGTTGAAGTGCTTCCCATTGCAGGGGGGACGATACAAGCATAAAATGGTAAAATGAGTGTCAAATTGGAGACAAAAGTAGGTATAAATTTTTAGCAATTAGTAGTATCTTGCAGTAGATAATTAAAACACTATTATGGCAAAAGCAGCTACTTCCAAAACAACAAAATCAAGCAAAAAAGACTTGATACAAGCAAGTTCATACGCTTTTTTAACCCAATACATCAATAACCCTTCTCCGGTTGGTTTTGAAACCAGTGGACAAAAAATATGGTTAGAATATATTTCAAAATATGTGGATACTACTTTCACGGACCCTTATGGTACAGCAGTGGGTGTAATTAATCCTGACGCACCTTTTAAAGTGGTGATTGAAGCACATGCAGATGAAATTTCATGGTTTGTGAATTATATTAATGAACAAGGATTGATTTATTTAAAAAGGAATGGAGGGGTAGATCATCAAATAGCACCTTCAATGCGTGTTTGGATTCATGGAAAAAAAGGCCCTGTAAAAGCAGTGTTTGGATGGCCGGCTATTCATACAAGATTAAGCAATCCAGAACAAAAAGAACCACAACCCAAAGTGGACAATCTTACATTAGATTGTGGAGCAAGATCTAAAAAAGAAGTAGAAGCATTAGGAATTCATATTGGATCTGTAGTGACCTATCAAGAAGGAATTGACGAATTAGCAAATAATTTTTTAATTGGACGTGCTTTTGATAATCGTATTGGTGGATTTATGATTGCAGAAGTAGCTCGTTTATTAAAAGAAAATAAAAAGAAATTGCCTTTTGGATTATACATTGTGAATGCGGTACAAGAAGAAATTGGATTAAGAGGAGCCGAAATGATTGCTCGTCGTATTAAACCCAATATTGCAATCATTACAGATGTGACCCATGACACGCACACCCCTATGATTAATAAAGCCATTGAAGGAGACATTCAATGTGGCAAAGGACCTTCCTTAGCCTACGCTCCTGCAATTCATAATAAGTTATTAGCCATCGTGGAAGAAACAGCAAAATCAAAAAAGATACCCGTTCAATTTAGAACCTTAAGTAGAAGTACAGGAACTGATACCGATAGTTTTGCATATGCAAATGACGGATGTCCTTCAGTTTTAATTTCAATGCCATTAAGATATATGCATACTACGGTTGAAATGATTCATAAGAAAGATGTGGTAGATACCATTCAATTAATGTATGAAACATTATTAGTGCTTTCGCCAAAAACAAATTTAAGTTACCTATAATGTCAATAACACCCATTCAAATTGCCATCTTGGATATGAACGATGGGAACCCTAATATGGGTATTGATTGTTTAATTGATATTGTAACAAGTTGGGGGGATCAAAAAAATAAGGCAATTCAGTACCAAGTATTTGATGTTCGAAAAAAAGGAGAAATTCCTTCGCTTGAATTTGATATCTACTTATCTAGTGGAGGACCTGGCTCTCCTATAGAAAGTAGCCAAGAACAATGGGATCAAGCATATACCTTATGGCTAGATAAAATATTAGCCTCCAACAAACTAGTTTTACTTATTTGTCATAGTTTTCAAATTGCCTGCCGACATTTTAATATTGGCAATGTATGCTTACGAAAATCCAAACAAATTGGAGTTTTACCAGTCCACTTTATAGAAGAGAACCCATTATTTGAAGGTTTGCAGGATCCATTTTATGCTTTGGAAAGTAGATCCTACCAAATTATTGAACCCCATGATGAAAATCTAAAAAAAATAGGTGCAAAAATTATTGCACTAGAAAAGCATCGACCTGAAGTTCCTTTAGAAAGGGCATTGATGGGAATTCAATTTAGCCCCTATATGTATGGCGTTCAATTTCATCCCGAAGGAGATCCAAAAAAATTAATCCCCTACTTTAATCGTAGCGATGTAAAAGATAATATGATCACTGAATTTGGAATTTCAAAATGGCAAAATACGATGGATTTATTAGACCGACCAGAAACTATTCAAACGACCTATCAAACTTTTATTCCCCATTTTTTAGATAACTTATTGAAATGATAAATGATACTCGCAGCTATTTTAATGAACAATTTACAGCCCATAAATATGAGTCTTACCTTGATTATTTTAAAAGCAGGTATCCAGGAGCTATCGATTTTAGAATGGCAGAGACCCCTATATTCATTCCAGACAGTTTTAAAAAACAAATGCTATCCACTGGCGAATATATCATTGAGCAAATAAAATCAAAGGATTTTATCGCGAACACAAATCCTGCATTAAATAAAAAATTCATTGTTCCTAATGAGTCTCGATTCCCTTCATGTATAGTGATGGATTTTGCGATTACTTCAAATGAGAATGGAAACGTTAGTCCACAACTCATAGAGTTGCAGGGTTTCCCTTCCCTATTTGGATTAGAAATATTACAGGACATGGCTTTTAGATCTCTTTATGATATACCTAATGACTATTCTCCCTTTTTTAACGAATATCAACGACCCCAATATTTAGCTCATTTAGAAAGAATGATTAAAGGAGATTCAGATCAACATACCGTTTTATTAGAAATTCATCCAGAACAACAGAAAACTAGAATTGATTTTTACATTACTCGTGATTTAATAAATATTCCCATAGTTTGTTTATTAGAAATTTTTGAAGAAGATAATAATTTATTTTATCAAAAAAATGGCGAGAAAATTCAAATTGATCGTATTTACAATCGAGTTGTTTGGGATGATATCATAAAAGAAAAAGAGGATATTCAAGTCAAAGCAGCGATTTTTCTAAAGTCATTGAATATAACATGGGTCACTCATCCACATCATTATTATAGAATTAGTAAATTTTTGTTGCCTTTCCTAAAACATGAGCATATTCCAAGCACTCATTTTTTAAATG
>Ga0209596_1001589_pt1 | contig 19424 bp, 16 predicted proteins | sample M_130807_MF_Meta_FD_187314 | JGI IMG/M metagenome (GOLD analysis project Ga0209596, IMG submission 187314) | Freshwater microbial communities from Lake Montjoie, Canada to study carbon cycling - M_130807_MF_MetaG (SPAdes) (version 2) | ecosystem: Environmental > Aquatic > Freshwater > Lake...
GTTTTTTTGTTGGTCATTTGTTCCATTTTGTTTGTTTTTAATGATGAGTTAATTTAACAAAATGTCTCAAATCTTTTATCTCACTTTAGTCCACTTTTATTTGAAGCGGAACATTTTAGTTCTTCAGGAGTATATAATTAGTTTGTGCTCTGAAGAAATAAAGAACGGTTTCAAATAGACTACCTTTGAAAATCATATACAGAGGCGAAGCATTGCTGCGTATATTAAGTCAGCATTTTTACACCTGTTTTAAATTTTAAAAAAAAAAAAATTCATGGCACGCGAATTAAAACGGAACACATTAAAAGACGGATTTTATATTGAAGTTTGCTCCATGGGCTCAAGGCAGGGAATAAAAATTGCTTCTGAAACCCTTCAGGAAATGCTGAAGCAGCAGGATGCCTACAAGGCAAACAAGTATGTAATTGTATGGGGCGAACACAAGGATGGAAAATGGCTGCATGAGAAAAAGATGCCTGCCGAACCTACTGTACCCAAAGCACCCAAGCTGAAGAAAGCTTTGATATAAATTTTTGTTATTAGGAGCTTGCCGGGCATTTTGTTTTCTGTGCAATATTCCGGGGCATAGGCGGTAAAATATTTTTTATGCGATTCTCAGCACCTTTGTTTTTAACTTTAAATCTGTAGTTGTATTTATTGTCGGCTGCAGTTTGCCTGTTGTATCAGGCAGTTTGTTTACTACCAAACTGAGTTTTGTAATTGTTAAATGCAGTTTGATTACTGTAAAATTTAAATCCAAAGTTGTTGAGTTTGTTTTGTTAATAATAATTCCCGGCTTGTTAATGATTGCATACTGATTTTTAATTGCTTTTTTCATTTTCATAATTAGCAAAGTGACTTTGTCTGCTATCAAAAAGGGTTTGTTAATGAACAAAGCTGTATTCACTGTTATTAAAATTTGAGAGTGCCCAACTAACAGGGGCACTCTCTATGGCAATAGCCTGTTGTGGCACACAAGCCGCATATGTGCCAAAAGAAGTTGTAGAATGAAGCAAAAACACCCTCTTGAAACCGGCTAAAAAATAAATTTTTTTGCCCTGTAAAAAACTGCTTTATGTAAATAATTAACTTATTGTTACTTTTAAAAAACGCTGTTTTTTTAACAATTTAAGCGAAAATTTCAGTATAATATATTTATGTAATATATCCAAATTTATTTTTATTTCAATTCGGCGTGCCAAAAAAAAATTTGCAAATGGCTGAGCAGCAATTATATGTTTGGGGTGCGAATAATTTTTTTTAACAAACTAAAAATTAAAATCATGACAAAAAGATTGATTCCACGGCTCGGGCTTTCAAAGTTGAATTCCCTGGCATTTGCGCAGTTTGTTGCTTACATCATTACTGCGTTAACCGGCAATGCGGCTTTTCCGGCCCCATCGCCCACGCTTGTTGCGCTTCAGGCGAAATTAACTGAACTGAAAAATGCCATAACCGATGTGAGTGCACGGGTGGCCGGCGCCATTGAGCTGCGCAACCAGATCAGGAACGAACTGGTTATAATGCTCACAGAGCTTGCCAATTACTGTGTAGTGGCAGCGGCAGGTGATCCCGCTACATTTTTAACAAGTGGCTTTGGTTTGCGCCGAACACCTCAACCTGCACCTGATCCACTGGACCCTGTAAAGAATACCAGGCTGGTGCTAACCGGTGACGAAACAGAACTTCGTTTACTATTTGACCCGGTACCTTATGCCAAGAGTTACGAAATATACATGAGTTCCGATGATGATAAGAGTTTTACTTTTTACTCAACCACATCGGGCCAGCGTTTTTTGCTTCGGAACCTCTTACCGGGGAAGAGGTACTTTGTAAAAGTGAAGCCGGTAGGCCCAAAAGGCATTAAAGGTGGCTTTGGTGAAGTAGCCAGCCGAATAGCTGCTTAAATTAAATCGCAGATTTTTTTCATTGGTGTTTTTTTGATGAAAGCGCTTTCAGCTGTAAAAGGCCGGGGCGCTTTTTTTATTCTTTTGGTCTGAATAATTAACCTAAATAAAAAGTTAATCGGACGAAAACTGAGTTTCAACGAATATTAACATACACTTAACAGAATGCTGATTTTTATACAATACATATAGACGAGGTTTGCATTACAAATACAAATAGCCATGTCGAGTTTAATTCTTGCCTGTTCCATTTTCTTCGTTCTGTTCTGCTACATCGCTGTAAGCGTAGCTTCTTATAACAGAAAGAAATCAAAGGGACACTAATATCTAAGGGGGTTAATATAATGAGGTTTTATACCCCTCTCCCATCTCTGTTTTATCGGTAGGGGAGAAGTATGTTTCACGGGAAACAATGCAATTATTGTTTTGCATATCAATCAATTAGCACAAAAAAAACAGTTGAAATATTACCTGTTGTTCAGAAGATTCAGGTAGAAATCTTCTTTAGCGCGCATTGCCTTTTGGTGAGCGGGTTTTTTGTCTTTATAACCACAAAGGTGAAGCACCCCGTGAAATAAAACCCGGTTCAATTCTGTTTGGAACGGTTGCTTAAAGGTTGCGGCATTTTCCTTCACACGATCAATTGAAATAAAAACATCGCCTGATACTTCGTCGTGCGCGGTATAATCGAAAGTTATAATATCGGTAAGCGTATCGTGATTCAGGTATTGATTGTTCAGCTCAAGCAGGTATTTATCGGAGCAGAAAATATAATTGAGTTCGCCGATTTCATGTTCCTCGGTAAAGGCAATGAGGTGAATAAATTCAGAAAGCTTTTTGGAATTCTTTAATTTGAAAGAGGGCAGTAGGGAGTGAAAATCAATGGGCATACAAATGTTTCCCGTGAAACATACTGATTAAATGGTAAAGTGAATAGCTACTTTACTGCCGTTGTCGCTGAATTCAACTGAATCAGACAGCGCTTTCATCAGAAATATTCCGCGGCCGGTAATTTTTTCAATATTGGCAGGGTCCGTTGGGTCGGCCACATTATTAAAATCAAAACCTGCGCCCTGATCTTTAACAGTGAATACAACTTCTTTATCTTTTTTATCAACGCGAAGAAGCACCGATTTTGAAGCATCGTTTTTATTACCCAGTTCAATGGCATTTTTCACAGCTTCACCCACAGCCACAAGCATATTGTTTCTGACATCTTCACCCAAACCAAGAGTAGAACCTATATCGTCAATCATTGCTTCCACTCTGTGCATACTGTCTATGCGGGAGGGTAATTCTATTTCGGCGTGTTTCATTTCCGTAATCATAGGGAACAAATGTAATTTACTTAGATAATGTTTTAAAGTAGTCTTCCACTAAACTTTTGTAGAAAGGCTGAAGGTCGGGCGAAACGGTTTTATACAGTTCCAGTTCAGCTTGTTTCTTTTTAAGGTATTCTTCCAGAGAAGGAGGGATGGGGCGCGACATTTCATTGCCGCTTTGCGATTCGCGCTTGTTATCCTGATCGCGCTCGCGCTGCGCATTTTCGGCATCAAGCAATTTGTTCAGAATTTCCTGCTGACGCATCAGCGTTTCAGGAGTCAGTTGTTTGTTCAGCAATTCTTTTTCGGTTTGCTCCATTTGATCCTGCAATTCACCCAGGTTTCCCAATGAACCTTTACCGTCTTTATTCATCTGGTCGTTTAACTGGCGAAGCATTTCGCGAATGGCGCCCTGCTGTTGGGCTAATTTAGCGGCATCTTCACTTGGTATTCCGCCTGAACCTTCACCGGGTTTCTGGCCGGGCTTTTGTCCGGGTTTATCACCTGGCTTTTTACCATCCTTCATTTTCTCGCCCAACTCATTCATTTTATCATTGAGTTGTTTTTGCATTTGTCCCATAGAACCAGGTTTTGGCTTGGAACCTCCGGGCTTTTTGCACATGGCACTACCTGGCTTTGCATTGGCCATTTGCTGCTGCATCTGCTGCATTACCTCATCAAACATGAGGGCAAGATTGTTTACAGCAGTCATTATAAATTGTTGATTAACAGCAGCTACATTGGGTTGCCGCGCCTCCAGATTTGATATGGATAATTCAGCATTCTTTTTTATATCGGCGATTTGATCGTTGGCAAACTGCTTTATCTGGAAAACCTTTTTGCTCAGTTCCTGAATGCTGTCTTCCACCATTTTAAAATCAGCCTCAAGGTCTTTCTGGTCCTTCATTATCTGAAGGTATTTTGGATTGTAAATATTGGTTGCCTTGGTCTGGTCAATAAGGTCTTCCTGTTCAAATGATATTTTAATAAGGTTATCAAGTATCTGTCGGATTGCCTGCATGTCCAGTTCCATCTGTTCGGATTCTGCACTTTCCATTGCAGCATCCATTTTATCAGCAAGCTGTTTCATTTTATCGGCAGCGCTCTTCTGACTTTTTGATGCCTTGCTGTTGCTTTTCTTCTGTAACTCGCTGCCAGCTTGCTTTTGGTCGCTGTCAATGGATTCTTCTTCCGGCTGGGTTTCAGGCATTTCAACAGGTTCGTCGAGCTCTTTATTCAGTGAATCAAGTTTGTCGAGATCTTTTTGAACATCATCAAATTTCTTATTCAGTTCATCCTGTTTTTTTGTAAGTTCCTCTGGAGAATCTTTTTTGTTTTCAGTATCCTTACTCAAATCATCCTGCTCTTTTGATAATTCTTTCAGTTTATCAGAAGTGGCTTCCATCTTCTGCTCAAATTCCATTTTCTTAAACAGCGATAACATTCGGTCCAGCTCCTTTTGCAGGTCTTCGTTATTTGCTTTCTGGTCCTTGAGTTTGTCCATTGCATCCTCCTTGTCCATTTTCTCCATCATCTCCTTGAGCTTCTCCATCATGTCTTTCATTTCAGGAGTAAGCACCTGATTGGCAAGCTCTTGCAATTGTTTTTGTTTTTCTTTCAGTTCGGGCGAAAAGTTTTGAAACTGATTTTGTTGCGCTGCATTTTCATTCATTTTCTGCTGCACATTTTCCACATCCTTCATTACCTTTTTTTGCTTTTCCAGCAAATCATCCATTTTCTTTTTGTCCTCCCAGTTCAGATCTTTCTTCTGCATTAATTCATCACTGAGTTTCTGTAGTTCTTCGGTAATTTTTTGTGCTGCAGTCAGTGATGACTGAAGTTTTTCTTTAATGTTATCGTTGTTTTTCTCTGTTTGATTTTCCAGTTCTTTCAATGAAGGCATTTGATAAACCATGGCCTGCGAGCGCGATGATTTGCTTCCGTTCACTTCATCGTTGTCCCATACTTCAAAAAAATAATCAACACGATCACCAGGTTTTAACTGAATGCCGGTTAAATCCCACACATAGGAGAAATGATCGTTTTTGTCTTTTGAAATCTGTATAGGAATTGATTGCGGATTTGTTTTACCGGAATCTTCGTGTTGTATCTGAAACTGTAACTGCAACTTTTTCAGTCCGTAATCATCTGTGGCATCACCTGCGAAATACATTATGGAGTGTTCGGTACTGTCCTGCATTTGTGCAACAGAAATCTGCGGATACATATCGGGCACAACCGTAATGGTATATTTAACTGAGTCAGCATTGTTCAATTGATTACCTGACAGCAGCAGTGTGTAAGGAAAATCTTTCATCATCCTGCGCTGAAACAAGAACGAACCGCTTCCTTCATTGCGGGCAGTGGAAGTGGAGTCGGCTAAACGAAAAGAAATAGTTGAAGTGTTCTTTGAAAAAAACCGCCACTTGATTCGTGTACCCTGCGGAACAACAAGATCGCCGATGTTTTGCATTGATTCATTTTTCCTTCCTGTGTAAGATGGATATTCCAATGCAGTTTCAAATTTGAGAATCACCGGCTTTGGCAAAACTTCAATTTTATAATCTTTGGAATTAAATCCGCCGGCACTTAAATTAAAATCAACTGATGCTTGTAACCTCGAAAATTTATAGACGAAAGTGTTCTTGTTTTTCTTTTCAAGCTTGTATGGATAACCTTCGTATTGAACAAACACTTCGTCGGGAAGCGCGCTGCCATTAACTTTCACCTCTAATTCATAATCTTCATACTGAATGGCTGTCAGGTTTTTATTTTGAATTACGAACTGAAAAGGGGCCAGTTTCTCAAATGCGGTTTGGTTGTGAATGAGTCGCGCCGCGCTTTCGCGTAAAACATTGGGTGCGGCAAATAAGATGAAGACAAACACGAGCAGGGGAGGAACCAGGAATCGTAAATATTTTCGGTTGCTGCTGTATTGTACAGCAGCTGTAAACGGAATGGGTTTCAGCTGAGCTGCTTTTTGATTAATACTTGCCTCAATCAACGAAGAATCCTGTGCTGAAACATATTGTTCGCGCAGTTGTAAAATATTGAGTAAGCGATCCTGCACTTCGCTGAAATGATTGCCTACAATTTTTGCCGCTTCCTCGTGAGAAATGATTTTACCAAGACGGAAATAATGTATCAACGGCAGAATAACCAGCTGCAACAACACAACAAATGCAGTTAACAGCAAGCTCCAGAAAAGAATTGTGCGCACAGTTGTTCCGAAATAAAAATAATATTCTGACACTGCTGTTACCAGAAAGGCTCCGATTAACAAACCACCCGAAAGTATAATACCACGAACCAAGCGGTTCATATAATACTTGCGAATAAAAGCATCGAGTTTGAGGAGGAGTAAACTATAGGCGCTTTCGTTCATGATGTAAATGTAGTGTACTGTACAAACAAAAATTGTGCAGGGTTATTGTTCAGGCAAACACAAGAATAAAAATAGTGGTTCAACACAGTATACCAAAACTAATTTCAGGCAGCTATACATAGATGTTAATGAATTGTATTTTCCACAAAACACAACTGCTTTCTTCATTCTATTTTTGCCCTTGCGTATGAACAATAAATACAAACACATTTTCTTCGATCTTGACCACACTCTTTGGGATTTTGAAAGCAACTCGCATGAAACATTGCTTGATATGTTTGAAGAGTTTTCGGTATTAAAAACAGGGGTAAACGATAAGCATCATTTTATTAATCGCTACTATCACCACAATGAAATTTACTGGGAGCAATTCAGAAAAGGGGAACTCAGCAGGGAAGAACTGAGGCACATCAGATTCAGAACAACATTGAATGAATTTGATATTAATGATGAAGAGCTGGTGAAGCAATTAGCAGTTTCATATCTCGAAATACTTCCAACTAAAACAAATTTGTTTCATGATACTATTGAAGTACTCGATTACCTGACTACAAAATATTCAATGCACATTATTACAAATGGTTTTGAAGAGGTTCAGTTAAAAAAAATAGTGAATACGGGCATCGGAAAATATTTCAAATACATTATTACTTCAGAGGCAGCAGGCAGCCAGAAACCTGAACCGGCAATATTCCGTTTTGCAATGCAACTGACCAATGCCGAAATTAAAAACAGCATGTTCGTTGGCGATAGTATTGAAGCAGATATCAATGGCGCAAAAGCAGTAGGAATGGATTATGTTTTTTACAACCCCAAAAAAACACCCCACAAAGAAAAAGTGATGTATGAGATTTCAGCTCTGAGTGAATTGAAAAAGATATTATAGTTGGGTAAAAACAAGAGGGTGATTTTGTAAGATTATTGAAAATAAAAAAGCCCGCAGCTGATGATGTGGGCTTTACTTTTTTAATAATTTGCAATTAGTTCCTGCGATTCAGAAAACTCAAATAGTAAAGCAATGTTGCAATTGAAGCCAAAGCTGCAATTACATAAGTAGAAGCTGCCCATTTCAATCCGTTTCTTGCTTTGTCGTGCGCTTCTCTGCTCATGATATTTGTTGTATCAAGCCATATTAAAGCACGGCGACTTGCATCGAATTCAACAGGTAAAGTAATGATGCTGAAAATGGTGGTCAAGCCAAACATGATAACTCCAACAACTAACAACATCGGGAATGCATTAATCATTAATACCCCGGCAAACAAAATCCACTGAACCCACTGAGAAGAAAAACTTACAATTGGCACCAAAGTGCTTCGCAAGCCTAACCATACATAAGCCTGAGAGTGCTGAACAGCGTGGCCACATTCATGTGCCGCAATTGCAGCAGCAGCAACGCTTCTACCATTATATACATCAGGAGATAAATTGACTGTTTTGTTCTGCGGATTGTAATGATCGGTTAAATGCCCTTCAACGCAGGTAATTGTAACATCATCAATTCCGCTATCGCGCAACATTTTTGCAGCTATTTCTTTTCCGCTAAGCCCACTCTCTATTGGTATCTGAGAATATTCAGCCATTCTGCGCTTGAGCAAACCGCCGACAATTAATCCGATAACTAAAAAAACGAGAGAAAGTAAAATAATTGAACCTGACATGCTTTTAAAATTGTTTTTTGTTTAATAACACAAATGTAATGCCTTTGTTTAATGACGAGCAAAACCTGACTTTATTGCATTACAATTTTTTGTCTTTGTAATAAAAACTATAAGAGTTAAATCCGGTTTTCACCTGTAGTACATCATAATCCAAACGAATACCCTCATACGATTGTGCGGGCAACTCAATCATTTTTCCGAATGAATAAAAACGAATTTCATTAGACTGGGTGAAGTAATAAATGGAATTTTCTCCCAATTCTATTTTCGATGGAATAAAATTTTCAAGTCGGCTAATTTGCCCCTGATAAAAAACAGAAATGCCTCCGGTGCCATCTTCAAAAACAATTAAATTGTCTTTTACCCGAAGCATTTGCGGATTCATGACCCCTGTTTCAATTATTTTTCCTTCATAGAATATTTTTAATTCACCGGTTGCATCAGTATAAGCGGCCATATCATTTCCCACCAGAGCGGAAGACATTTTTTTCTTTCCATCACCAGCAGGAACCTGTCCAAGATCAAAAGTTTCTCCTTTATAAAATGCTTTTAAGTCGTTGTAATAATCTCTGTAAATAACAATATTTCTTCCGGCGCCTATCATTTGCGGCGCCTGGCTTTCCTGTTCGAAAATATCGCCATCATAAAAAATATTGAACTGATCATACTGAGTAACCCATGCAAAAACATTGCTTCCTGCAGCGCTCATTGTTACGGGATTTCCTAAGCTGTTTTCTTCAAGACGAACAATTTTTCCCTTCCAGTATAGATTGTATACATATTGGCGGTCATCAAAATATCCGACTACGCTATCACTATACGCAAAACTGGTATTGTAGTCTGCAAGCTTGGTAATTTTTCCATTATCGAACACACAAAGTGTTGCCTGATTTTTAAAAACCACAATGTTATTTGTTACATAAAAATCAGTAGTGTACCCTTCGTTTATCTGCTGTGTTTTTCCGTTATAATAAACCTTGAAGTTTTTTGTGTTGTCAATGAAAGGAATACAGGTTCTTCCAACTAAATAATATTTGGGCTCCAGATAATCGGCTTGCTGAATCAGAAAATTATCGAATACAAAAAATCTCCCGTCCTGATTTACATATGCGGAAAGAGGCTGAGTATTTCCGACATAAAAAAACAACAATAAAAGAATTACTGAAAGACTTGCCTTTTTCATCGTGGTAAAACTAAACATTCAACTTATTACTTAAAGAATGATAAATTGAAAGAAACTTTTTTGAGGGAAAGGATGCTGAAATATTTTTATGTTCGCTCTCTGAAGAAGTAAAATGATAAAGCAATTTTTTTTCGGCACAAGTGATTCTCCTTTATACATGTTTCACCATGCCCTTGGCAGTGTGCTGATTTTAATTATTTCCTTTTTATTAATTGCAGTTTTTATTAATTGGTTTTTTAATAGAAATAAAATAAAAACAGAATATTCAACTCAAAAAAATGTTCATCAGGATAAACCAGTTGAAACTTCAGAAATACTTATTCAAGAAAAGCCAGTTGAGAAAACCCCGGAATTAATTACAGATGTTAAAGAAGAAAAACTGGTTCCTTCATTGGAAATAGAGTCTGCTTTATCTGTTGTTACCGAAACAAAGCAAGCAGAAGCAGAAGAAAAATTTGATATCATTGTTTTTGAAGAATCGGTTTGTAATTTAAAAGAACACCTTTTTCAGTTTACTGAAATATTGCTGAATAAAAAACTTTCAGAACAGGATTGGGATAAGCGAATCCCAGAATTGGGTTTGCTTGACCACCGTAGTTATCATCAATTGATATTTTTATTGATAAATCTGAATGAAGAGATTGTTCAAACTACTTCGCGTTTTAAACTGGTGTTAGAAACTTCAACGGAAGTTGCAATCAATCATCAGATTTATTTCCGCAACTGGATGATGTCGAATGAAATGCTTGCATCCTTTAAATCAGAAAACGAAAACAGTTCAGGTAAAAAGGAAATTTTTATTGCTGCAAAAATTGCGGAGAAAAAAAACTGGAAGTTGCAAGCCTCATCTTCTGAACAAGGAACCATGATAAATTTATTGATGAAACTTAGTTTGCCTGTATAATATTTTTATATGACATCAACCACCCACAAAATCCTGAATATTTCTGTTATCGTTGCGGCCCTTGGGTATTTCGTTGACATTTATGATCTCATATTATTTTCAATTGTTCGGGTTCCCAGCCTGACCAGCCTTGGTATTCAGGAAAATCAAATCAGAGAAATTGGAATTCAATTGATTAATATTCAAATGATTGGTATGCTCTTGGGAGGAATTGTTTTTGGAATTCTGGGCGACAAAAAAGGAAGAATGTCTGCATTGTTTTTAACCATATTAATTTATTCAATTGCAAACATTGCCAATGGCTTTGTTCAAACAATAGATCAATATTATTGGTTGCGGTTTATTGCAGGATTTGGATTGGCCGGTGAATTGGGGCTAGGAATAACTTTGGTGTCTGAGGTAATGTCTAAAGAAAAAAGAGGAATGGGTGCAGCAATTGTTTCAGGAGTTGGAATTGCAGGAGCGGCTCTGGCATTTTTAGTTTCGCAATGGGGATGGCGCGAAGCTTACTGGTTTGGAGGAGTTATCGGGCTATTGCTTTTAGGTCTACGCATTTATTTGCATGAATCAGGCATGTATCAAAATATAAAAACACAAACTGTTAAACGCGGCGATTTTCTTGGAATATTTAAAGCAAAAAAAAGTTTTGTGAAATTTATTCTTTGCATTTGTGTAGGGCTGCCTGTATGGTTTGTGATCGGAATTCTTATAACTTTTTCAAAAGAATTTGGAGAGTATTTATCAATTAGCGAACCCATTAATCCCGGCAAGTCTGTAATGTTTCATTACATCGGTGCTTCAATAGGAAGTTTGCTGACTGGTTTGTTGAGCCAATGGCTTCATTCACGAAAAAAAGCGTTGAACATTGCATTAATTGCATTACTTACTTTTTGTATTGGTTATTTCAGTTGTTTTAATGTGAGTGCTGATGTTTTTTACTTTGTTGTTTTTGTGCTTGGAATTTCAATGGGTTATTGGGCGATATTTATTACCGTTGCCTCAGAACAATTTGGCACCAATATCCGCTCAACGGTAACCACCACGGTTCCGAATTTTGTAAGAGGTTCTACAGTTATTATGACTCTGTGTTGGAATGCAATGGCTGTTTCATTAGGTATCTGGAGCTCTGCAATAATTGTTGGATCTGTCGTTATTTTGCTCGCTCTTATTTCTACCTACTTAATGGAAGAAACTTTTGGAAAAGATTTAGATTATGTTGAATAATAAAGTAATCAAAACAAACATCATGAATATCAAATATTTTTTAGCAGTAGTTGTTTCCGTTCTTCAGTTTTCCGCAAAAGCTCAGTACAAGCCCGAAGATCTTGTTCGGCCACCAATTTTATCTGAAAGCATTATTTATGAGGACAACGACACAACCAAGCAGGCCATCTATTACAGATACTTCTTTGATAATGCTACCGAAACCGGCCCTATGCTTAACGGAAAACGCATAGGTGATTGGTTCTTTTTTGATCCCAAAGGAAATCTTATGTTCAGAGGGCATTATAAAGAGGGATTAAAAATGGGTAAATGGGAGTATTTTAATTCCGATGGGTTATTAAGATGCGAAATTTCTTTTAAAGAAGGATTGGCGGATAGTACATGGACCGGTTATTCTCTATATAAATTTCCAATTTACATTGCCAAATATAAATATGGAGGCATAGTTGATACCCTTAAAACATATCATGAAGCAGGAGTTAATTATTTAAAGATGTTTTACAAAAATGGGTCACCCTATTCTGTTATCGGACAATGGGACCTATACGGAAATCCACTTGAAAGCGGAAATTTCAAATTCGGCACTGGCACGCTAATGAAATATTATCCTTATGGCCAATTATTTTCAATTGAACAATATTCTGGTGGAAGCATTAGCGGCGAAGTTAAATACCTGACTGTAGGCGGAGTTAAAAAAGCATACGGAGTAATTGTTAATAATGAAAAAAAGGAAACTTGGAATTACCTGAATTACGATGGAGCCGAAGTGCCATTTGCAACATATGGAAAAACCACAGCTCCATTTGATTTAAATATGAGCTATGATTCTACCAATAAATCTATGTATTCACCCGCTCAATATCCGGGAGGAACTAAAATGTATCAGGATTATTTATCAAAAAATCTCATTTACCCTGAAAGTGCGCGTCAAATAAAAATCCAGGGAACCGTTTGGCTCAATTTTGAAGTAGATGAACTTGGTCATATTTATGATATAAAAGTCTACAGTAGAATTGGCGAAGGCTGCGATGAAGAGGCAGAATTTCTGATTAAAAATATGCCCAACTGGCGACCTGCCATGCAAATGGGAATTCCGGTTAAGTCAAGAGTTTATTTGCCGGTTGAATTTAAATTGGAATAAATAGAACCTTAAGTTAGTGAGTTATACTTTCTTTGCATCCCCCAATTATGAGCGAAGTAGTAAATGAAGTTGATTTTGATGTGGAAGCACTGAATGTATATGGCGCCCGCGTTCATAACCTTAAGAATATTGACATAAGTATTCCGCGAAATAAACTGGTGGTTATTACTGGAATTAGTGGTAGTGGAAAATCATCGCTTGCATTCGATACAATATATGCCGAAGGGCAGCGGCGCTATATGGAAAGTTTTTCGGCTTACGCGCGTCAGTTCATCGGCGATATGGAGCGACCCGATGTAGATAAAATTACAGGGCTCAGCCCGGTAATTTCAATAGAACAAAAAACCACGAGTAAAAATCCTCGGTCAACTGTTGGAACAGTTACTGAAGTTTATGATTTTCTGCGTTTGTTATTTGCGCGTGCATCTGAAGCATTTTCTTTTTCAAGCGGTGAAAAAATGCAGCGCTTCAGCGAGGAACAAATAATTGAACAGGTAAAAAAGAATTTTGCAGACCAAAAAATAATAATACTCGCTCCTTTGGTGCGTGGCCGCAAAGGTCACTACCGCGAACTTTTTGAGCAAGTGCGCAAACAAGGTTATACAAAAGTTCGTGTGGATGGCGAGCTGCTTGATTTGAAAGATAAAATGCAAGTCGACCGCTATAAGGTTCACGACATTGAATTAGTGATTGATAGAATCACAATGGATGATGAATCAGCCGATCGGTTAAAAAAATCAGTTGAACTTGCATTAAAGCTGGGGAAAGAATTAATAATGATACTTGAACACGAAACCAATCGCGTTCATTTTTTCAGTCGCGCGTTCATGGACCCCACTACAGGAGTTAGCTATGAAGACCCTTCGCCAAATTCTTTTTCATTCAACTCACCCTACGGCGCATGCCAGCAATGCAAGGGACTCGGATTTATTTACCAGGTAAACTGGAAAGAAGTTATTCCCGATGAAACAAAAAGCATAAATCAGGGAGCCATAAAACCAATGGGAGAGGTGCGGGAAAATTTTATGTTCGACCAATTGCGGGCGCTTGCACAGAAGTATAAATTTTCTTTTTCCACCCCCGTAAATGAAATTCCAAAACAGGCGCTCAATACTATTTTGTATGGATCCGAAGAAGAAAAGGTAGAGGTGAATCTGAACTTCGACGATGTGCAATCATGGAATTACAATACCGGTTTTGAAGGTGTGATAAACATGATCAAACGATTATTTCGAGATACCTCTTCGGATACATTACGAAAGTGGGCTGAGGAATTTATGGAAACAACTTCTTGCCCAGATTGCAATGGCGCACGACTAAAAAAAGAAGCGCTCTTTTTTCGTATAGATGAAAAAAACATTGCGCAGTTATCTGCAATGGATATTGGCGCACTTCGAAAATGGATGGATGGATTGGAAGACCGCATCAGCGAAAAACAAAAAACTATTGCTCGCGATGTGCTGAAAGAAATTAGGGAGCGATTAACATTTTTATTGGATGTTGGTTTAGATTATCTCTCCCTCGACCGCCCGGCTCGAAGCATGAGTGGCGGCGAATCTCAACGCATTCGTCTGGCCACACAAATTGGCTCACAACTCAGCGGCATTACTTACATTTTAGATGAACCAAGTATTGGCTTGCACCAACGCGATAATGAAAGACTTATTAATGCTTTAAAACATTTATCGCAACTGGATAATACAGTGATTGTTGTTGAACACGATAAGGACATTATGCTGGCAGCCGATCACATTATAGATATTGGTCCGCGCGCAGGTGTTCATGGCGGAAAAATTGTAGCACAAGGTTCAGTTAAAGAATTTTTAAAGCAAGGATCGGAGACAGCAGATTTTTTAAGCGGAAAAAAAACAATCGCAGTTCCGAAAGAAAGAAGAAAAGGAAACGGAAAATTTATTTCACTTACCGGTGTTACTGGAAATAATCTGAAAAATATTTCAGTAAAATTTCCATTGGGTAAATTAATTGGTGTGACAGGAGTTAGCGGAAGCGGCAAGAGTACGCTTATAAACGAAACCCTGTATCCGATTCTCAGCAATTACTCTTATCACTCGCACATGAAGCCACTGCCTTATGCAAAAGTGGAAGGACTGAAAGAGATTGATAAAGTAATTGAGATTGACCAGTCTCCAATCGGAAGAACACCAAGGAGCAATCCTGCAACCTACATTTCTGTTTTCAGTGATATTCGTGATTTGTTTACGATGCTGCCCGAAGCAAAAATCCGAGGATACAAACCCGGACGATTTTCTTTCAATGTAAAAGGCGGAAGATGTGAAGTGTGCGAAGGCGCTGGAATGCGAACCATAGAAATGAATTTTTTACCTGATGTATATGTGAAATGTGAAAAATGTTTAGGTAAGCGATACAACCGCGAAACACTTGAAGTTCGCTACAGGGGAAAATCTATCAGCGATATTTTAGAAATGACAGTTGATGAAGCCGTTGTATTTTTTGAGAACATGCCTCGCATTCATCGCAAAATAAAAACCATGCAGGATGTTGGCCTCGGATATATTCACCTCGGGCAACAAGCAACAACATTAAGTGGAGGCGAAGCGCAACGGGTCAAACTCAGTACCGAACTTTCGCGAAAAGACACCGGCAATACATTTTATATTTTAGATGAACCAACCACAGGTCTGCATTTTGAAGATGTGCGTGTGTTGATGGATGTGTTGAATAAACTCACAGATAAAGGCAATACAGTTTTAGTGATTGAGCACAACATGGATGTTATAAAATTAGCTGATCACATTATTGATCTCGGCCCCGAAGGCGGACATCGTGGTGGTACCATTATTTGCGAAGGTTCACCTGAAGAAGTTGCAAAAAATACTAAAAGCTTTACCGGAAAATTTTTAAAGAAAGAACTGGCTTAAATAATTCTTATTCCATAGTTTTTATTTATTCCCAAACACATCAAAATTTCCTTTCGTTTTATTCAATTCAGTTTTCAGAAAAGTTGAGTCAGAATATTGATTCAGGTAAGTATCTGATCTTAATAATTCAAGATATAGTTTCAGAAAAGATTTTTCGCTTCCATGAACAGCATCTACCATTTCGAATGTGTTGCTTCCATAATTTTCAGGATTTGAAAAATCATAAACATGAAACCCATAATCTCTAAAAATTGGAAACAACTGATTGTATAAATTAAAGAAATGAGGAAAATGAGCAGGTTGTTTTTTAAGCTCACTCCAAACAAGAACATCTATTGGAGGTAAAAATCCGGTTATTGCTATCTTATGTTTTTTACAAAATCGTAATAAAATTCGAAGTTCATTTAAAGAATTTTTATCAATAGTGTTTGTCCATTGAAAAATTCCTGAATTACTTTTTACACTATCAATAGCACTTGCAATTCTGCTTTTAATGGTAGTTCCTTCTGAAATAATATTTCCATAAGCACGACTGCCATCTTTTCTATATCCAAATCCACTCATTCTGGCGCTAATTCCAAAGTATTCAACATCAGAATAATTATTATCCCATACTTTTTTTAGTTCAATTTTTCCATGCCACAAATCAGAATAAAATTTTTGCCAATATTCAATTCCGTTCCAATTATTAATCCATGAATACTGATTATAAATTAAATCATTCTTTGTTTTAATCATAGAATCGTACTGAGCGTTAAACCACCACTGATCTAAACCAAGAATGATTGACTTAGGCAAACGCTCTTCAGACAGAGATTCAAGAAAAACACGAAGTTGTTCTAATCGCTTAAAAACTCCACCGGTAGTATAAAATGAAATGGAGTCTTTAAAAAACGAGGAACGAAACTGAAGTACTCTTGATGATCCAAGAGCAATAATTTTTGGCGAACTTATTTCCATCGCTACCAATCTGAAATTATTTGGCAGGTTAGAATAAGCAGCTCCATATATAAAATTCCTTCGTTCAATTGATTGAGCTGTAATTGTTTTTTTGAACCAGAAAATTTCTCCGCTTTTATAAAACACTAAAACAGTAAAAACAGATATAAGAACATATGGAAGAATAAACCATACAAGTCTCGGAGTAAATTTTTTGAGTTCTTTATTCATCAGAATTGGAAGTAGATAAATGATGAATTATTAAAAACCCCAAATGCCAGAATGGAAATAATCAGCAGATGATAAGCAGTGATCCGAATCCAGCGCGGATAACTCATCAGCAAACTGAAAAATTCCTTTTCTTTCATTAACGATTGAACAATTTCCAAAATAATTATTCCTGAAAAACAATAGTATAAAATTCCCGGAGCCGGAAGATTTATTGAATGGAAATTAAAATGCAGTGCTGAAGAAATTAAAGTGAACGCATCGCTGACTGTATTTGCACGAAAAAAAATCCATGCAAAGCACACCAGAAAAAAAGTGAAAAGCTGTCTTGGAATTTTATTATAAAAGTTGCTGGCGGAATTTTCAGTTGAACTTTTATCTGTTGCAATTCCGAAAAACCGTTCGGCAATTACATACAGAGCATGCAAACTTCCCCAAACAATAAAAGTCCAGTTTGCACCATGCCACAATCCGCTTATCACAAAAACAATGGCGAGATTTAAATATATTTTTTTAACAGCCACTCTGCTTCCTCCAAGCGGAATAAATAAATAATCTTTGAACCACGACGATAGCGAAATATGCCATCGCCGCCAGAACTCTGTTACACTTTGCGATGAATACGGATTGTCAAAATTTTTCATAAGCCGGAATCCCATCACGCGTGCAGCTCCAATAGCAATGTCACTGTATCCACTGAAGTCGCAATAAATCTGATAGGCAAAAAAGATTGTAGCTAGTATAACTGGAGCCCCTTCATATTTTCCAGGGTGATTGTAAACTTCATTTACATAAATAGCAAGGCGATCGGCAATCACCAGCTTCTTAAAAAACCCCCACGCCATTTGCTTCAGTCCTTCGGTTACATTCTGATAATTAAAATCATGCGCTTCATAAAATTGGTGAATCAAATTTTGAGGACGCTCTATAGGACCCGCCACTAACTGAGGATAAAACATCACATACAATGAATAAATACCGAAATTTTTTTCTGCCTTCTGATTGCCACGATATACTTCAATCACATAAGCCATGCTTTGAAAAGTGTGAAACGAAAGTCCGATTGGCAGAATAATATTGTATAAATATGCCGGTACCTGATAACTAAAAAGCTGCGCAACTGAAGAAAAAGTATCGTTGAAAAAATTGAAATACTTAAACACAAACAAAATAAGCGCGGTAGAAACAATACTTACTACAAGCAATAGTTTTCTTTTCGAACCGGTTTGCTGTTCCATCAAAATTGCCGCAACATAATCCACTAGAATGGTGAGAGCCAGAATAAAAATATAAACCGGAATAAATGCCATATAAAAAAAGCAACTGACAGCTAATAACCATAGCCAGCGAAAACGAAAAGGCAACAGAAAATAAGCTATGGTTACAATTGGAAAAAATAATAAAAACGAAAACGAATTAAAAAGCATTCAATGTGTTTCGGGATAAAAATAACAAGAATATAAAAGCAGAAGCTTTACAAAAACCTATCACTTACTCAGCACAAAACAATAAGTATAATAACCTGCAAGTTCGGGTTTACGATTAAGGGTTAAATTGTCTATAAAAGAAACTAAAGGCAATAAAAATTTCCAAGCAGGTAATTTGTTCCAAAGCGACATACCCCTGGCAGGTACACGCATAACTGGAAAAGCTGAAATGGTTTTTAACTCTGCTTTTTCTATTAAAGAAAGATAATGTTTTGGTGAACGGAACATGTGTTTTGCTGACTCAGCAGATTCGTTTTTTATTTGTTCAAACAGAAAAAATTTTCCATTTGACTTAATAACTCGTTTTAATTCAAACAACCATTGAAGCGAATCCTCATCATTTATATGTTGAAATACCCAATGAGAAAAAGCTTTGTCGAAATAATCATCCTTCGATTCTACCGATATTTTCGTTAGTGTTTGGTACCGGACTTTATTATTTAAGCTGAATTTTTCCTTTGCTATCTTAATCATCTCTGAATTTGTATCAACGCCAACAACCTCAAAGGATTTTTCAGCAATTAATTTTGAAACACGACCAACCCCACAGCCGAAATCGAGAATTATTTCGTTTGATTTTAATTGGAGGTTTTGTAAAATATAGTTAGCAGTAAAATAATTTCTGTAAATATTTGAATGCTCTTGCCCCTCGGCAACATCAAGCACCGCATTTTCATTCCGATGTAAAATTGCGGCTTTACTGAAAAAATCATAAACTTGGTCTTTGTCTAATTCGCTCATTTTCGGATAATTATTTTTTGAAGCAATTTCCAGATTTTTAATTTCAATGGATGTAAAGCATACCCTTTATGAAATGTTGGAATTTGATCTGCCCCAAAACGCAATTTGAATTTTGTAATTCCTTCACTGAATTTTCTATTCGATTCTTCAATTTCTAATGAAGTTTCACCTAAATAATATTTATGATAATTATTTTTTTTGAGGTACTTCATAATTTCCCATTGTAAAAATTGTCCTGCACCAATACTGTTTTTAGCAGTGCCTCCGAAATTGTAAAGCGACTTCAAGCCATAATTATAAAGCAAAGCACCACATAAATAATTTCCTTCATGATTTGCAAAAACAAGTTGCGCAGAGTTGTTCGATTTTAAAATTTCATATTCCTTTCTTATAAAATCTTTA
>Ga0209596_1001590_pt1 | contig 19413 bp, 20 predicted proteins | sample M_130807_MF_Meta_FD_187314 | JGI IMG/M metagenome (GOLD analysis project Ga0209596, IMG submission 187314) | Freshwater microbial communities from Lake Montjoie, Canada to study carbon cycling - M_130807_MF_MetaG (SPAdes) (version 2) | ecosystem: Environmental > Aquatic > Freshwater > Lake...
GCACGGAGCAGCCGCGGCAACTGCCGTGGCGCCTGATCGCGGGTGGCGTGGTGGGCCTCGCGGGCATTGCCATCCTCGTGATGGGCGTGTTGTCGCTCGGCAAGACGGGGCTGTTCCACGTCAGTCACGTGCAGGTGGTGGGCGCGAAGATCGTCGACGCGAAGGCGATCGAGACGGCCGCGCTCCTCAATAACGCCTCGCTGATGAACCTCAAGGCCGAGGACGCCGCCAAGCGCGTCGCGGCACTGCCCGGCATCGCGCAGGCGCGCGTGCACCCGGACTGGCCGTCTGGCGCGGTGATCGATGTGAGCGAGCGCCAGGGCTGGGGCTACTGGCAGGTACTGGGTACGCGCGCGGTGATCGACGCGGACGGCCGTGTCGTGGACAAGGCGCGTCCGCCCGCGGACAACGCGCCGACGATCTACCAAGTCGGCGCCACGACCCCACTCGATCCTGGCTCACAGGTCGACCGCGACACGGTCGCACTCGTGACGCGGCTGTTGACCGACGGCACGTTCATGCGCATTGGGCTGACGCCCTCGCGCTTCGACTTCGAGAAGTCCCGCGGCCTGGTGATCCGTTTGAACAACGGTCCCGCTGCGATCTTTGGTGACTCGCATGACTACGAATTCAAAGTTGCGGCGTGGGTAGCAATGAATTCGCGGATCAAGACAGAGCGCATGGCGGCGAGTGAAATCGACCTGCGATTCGGCAAGGAATTGGTGGTGCGGTAATGGCCAACCCCACGTTTGCGGCCATCGATGTCGGCACGACGAAGGTCTGCACCGTCGTCGCGGAGGTTGTTGCCGGCGAGATCCGCATCCTCGGTACGGGTGTCGGGCCGTCGGCCGGCCTGACCAAGGGCATGGTCGACAACATCCACGCTGCGATGGAGGCGATCGCCTCGTCGGTGGAGCGGGCGGAGCGCGCCTCGGGCGTCGCACGCATTCTCTCGGCCTATGTCGGCATCGCGGGCCCGCATGTGTCCTCGATGAACTCCCGCGGGATCGTGGCGATCGCGGACCCGCGGCACCCGATCACCGACAGTGATGTGCATCGCGCACTGGAGAGCGCGCGGATCGTGAACGTGCCGAACAACCGCGAGGTTGTGCACGTCCTGCCTCGCTACTACGTCGTGGACGCGCAAGACCACGTCGTCGACCCGTTGGGCATGTTCGGCGGGCGGCTCGATGTCGAGACGCACGTCGTGACGGCCGGCTCCTCCGCGATGCACAACCTCGTGCAGTGCGTCGAGGGCGCAGGTGTGCGCATCGAGTCGCTCGTCCTCGAACCACTCGCGAGCGCGGAGGCCGTGCTCGACCCCGAGGAGTTCGAGCACGGCTGTGTGCTGGTGGACATCGGTGGCGGTACGACGGACATCGCGGTGTTCTCGGGGGGCGCGGTCGTACACACGGCGGTGCTGCCGGTGGGCGGTCAGCACATGACGCGTGACCTGGTGGTCGCGCTGCGCGTGCCGCAGCCGGCGGCGGAGCTGGCGAAGCGCCGCTACGGCCACGCGATTCCCTCGATGGTTGAGGACGAAGACGTCGAGATCGACGCGTTCGGCTCGGAGGGCACGAAGACCGTGCGCCGACGGCTGATCGCTGAGGTGCTGCAGGCGCGCACCGAGGAACTGCTCGAAATGGTCGCCGCCGAGATCCGCCGCGGCGCTGGGCAAGAGTCGCTGTCCGCAGGCGTGGTGCTCACGGGCGGGGCGGCCTGCCTCCCCGGCATCGAGTACCTGGCGGAGGACGTGCTGCGCCTGCCGACGCGCATCGGGCGACCTCGGCACCTCGCAGGTCTGTCTGACCTGCTGCACGACCCGGCTTACGCGACCGCCGTCGGCTTGCTGCGGTGGTCGTTGAAGGAACGAGAAATCCTTACGCGTACCTCCCCGGTGCTGCCGACGGCCTCGTTTGGCGGTCTCATGAGAAAGGTGGCGAACCTGATGCGCGTGGTACTGCCGCAGTGAGCACACCAGAGGAACCGAAGGGGGCTCCAGCTCAGCGGGCCGAGACGCTGTTCGACTACCTCGAGGCTGCCGCACGGCGGGCCGAGGGCTCGGCGTCGACTGCTGGGGGGAGCATCGAGACCTACCCACACCCCGAGGCCACTGAGTCCATCGAGACTGCGGCCTCACCTGTCCCGGAGGCGGTCACGCCCGCTCTCGACGTCGCCGTCCCCAGCGCGGCGTCCTCCCCTCGTGACCTCCTCGCATCACTGGACCTGACGGCGGCTCGTCCGCCGGCCGGGACGGCATCGGAATACGACCGCATCGAGTCGCACGCAGGCGCGTTCGACGACTCCCGCACCACCCCAACGACTCGCGAAGCTGCCTCGCGTATCGAAGGGCCCCTCACCAACAGCGCAGCGCACGCCGAGACCCCGTCTCTGGCACAGTCGGCGGAGGACACAGACATGGCGAACCAAATGGACACGCTGCCACCAATCAAGGTTGTCGGCGTTGGCGGCGGTGGATCGAACGCGGTGAACCGCATGATCGCGGCACGGCTGCCGGGCGTGCAGTACGTCGCGATGAACACGGACATGCAGGCCCTGCAGAACTGCCAGGCCGAGATGAAGGTGCGCATCGGCGACCGGCTGACCAAGGGGCTGGGCGCCGGGGCCGACCCGCTGCGCGGCGCTCGCTCAGCTGAGGAGTCGCGCGAGGCGATCGCCGAGGCGCTGCAGGGCGCGGAGATGGTGTTCGTGACAGCCTGCCTCGGTGGCGGCACCGGCACGGGCGCGGCCCCAATCGTGGCGGAAGTGGCTCGTGAGCTCGGTGCGCTGACCATCGGTGTCGTGACCAAGCCCTTCACCTTCGAGGGCGCCAAGCGCCGCCAGCAGGCGGAGGAGGGCATCCGGGACCTGCAGGAGAAGGTCGACACGCTGATCGTGATTCCGAACGACCGGCTGCTCCAGATCTGCGACGAGAAGGTCTCCATGGCCGACGCGTTCAAGATCGCGGACGACGTGCTGCGTCAGGGCATCCAGGGCATCAGCGAGCTGATCACGGTGCCGGGCATCGTGAACCTGGACTTCGCGGACGTGCGCAAGATTATGTCGGACGCCGGCCCTGCCCTGATGGCAATTGGCACCGGCCGTGGCGAGCACCGCGCGACGGACGCCGCCCGCATGGCGATCTCGAGCCCGCTGCTTGAAGTCGACATCACGGGCGCTAAGGGCGTGCTGTTCAACGTCACGGGCCCGTCGAACCTCGGACTGCACGAGCTGAACTCGGCCGCTCGCGTGATTGCCGAGGTTGTGGACCCAGACGCGGAGATCATCTTCGGCACGGCGATCGACGAGTCGCTGGGCGACGAGGTGCGTATCACGGTGATCGGCACCGGCTTCAGTGGGAACCGCGGCATCACGATGCGCAGCGTGCTGGAGGGCGTGCACGAGCCGGAGCGCATTCGCACCTCCGACATCATGCCGCGCTCGGACGCGCCGTCGGACCTCGACTCGCTGTCAGAGGCGGACCTGCCGACGTTCCTGCGTCGCTCGTTCCCGTCTCGCTAGGGGGCGCAAGGGGCTACGGCCCGCCTCGCGTGCGAGGTATCCACGAGTTGTGAAGCGTCGCGAGGGCTGCCCACAGGGCAGCCCTCGCGTTTTGGTGATCGCGCGCGGGTGGTGGACAACTCTGTTGGCACGCCGCCTTGCTGGGTACGGGCTTCCAGTGCTTCACTCGGCAGACCCCAGACAGCAGCGAACAGCTCCCCCGAGCGAAAGCACACCAGCAGCATGAAGTGCCCCTACTGCGGCCAGATGACCACGCGCGTCGTCGACTCGCGCACCGCCGACCGTGGCATTCGCCGTCGCCGCGAATGCCAGGAGTGTGGCGAGCGCTTCACGACGTATGAGCAGCATCAGCCGACCGTCGTGATGATCGTGAAGAAGGACGGACGCCGCGAGGAGTTCCAGCGCGAGAAGCTGCTGCACGGCCTGCGCGTCGCCACCAACAAGCGCCCGCTGCCAGCCAATGCGGTCGAGGCGATTGTGGACGAGGTGGAGCAGCGCCTGATGGCGGCCGGCCGCCCGGAGATCCCAAGCCGAGTGATCGGCGAGATGGTGATCGCGCACCTGAAGACGCTCGACCCGATTGCGTACATCCGCTTCGCCTCGGTGTACCGCCAGTTCGTGTCGGTCGATGACATGCTCGCGGAGCTGGACCAGCTGACGTTCAACTCGGTACCCCCAGCGGAGCAGGGTCACCTATTCGACGACGAGCTGACGCGCCTGCTGAATGGCACCGAGGACCTGCCCCTCGAATCGGTCGACCTCGACGTCAATGAGCCGACGCCGATCGAGCTCGCGCCATCTGCGTTGGCGCGTAGGTAACACCTCACCCCCTCAACCGACAAACGACGACGAGCGCACCGATTGGTGCGCTCGTTTGGCGTCTGGGGCGTGAGTCATTCGCGACGTCAGCGAGCTAGCAGCGGTTCTGCTCCAGGTCGCCAACCATGAAGTTGATGAGATTCGTGTCGTCGACGTACTCGTAGGTACCCTCGCCACCACCGCGGCTCCGGCTATTGCATTCCCTATAGGCGACTCGAGCGAAGGATTTCACTCCGCGCTGAATCGTCCTCTCGTCGGGAGGCTCGAACCTGCCGTCTGCACCTCGAGCGCGGACGCCGAAGTGCGTGAGGTCGAGGCCAAAGACGACACGGCCGGTGCCCGTACTGGCCCACGTGTAGATCGCATCAATCGGCGCAGCGGCATTGGTCTGCGGATCGACGAGCAGGCCGAGGACGAACGCAGCGGCGAGACGTTTCATGCAGACATTGTCACCCGCTCGCGTAGCGTTCCGGTAGGCTGCCCGGCATGCGGCGACTGACGATTGAGCAGGCTCGACGGATTGCGCTGGGGGCGCAGGGGTTTGCGGAGCCTCGACCCACTGGTGTTGTGAACGTGCGTCACTTCCGGCGGGTGGTGGCGCGCACGCGGGTAGTGCAGCTCGACTCTGTGAACGTGGTGGCGCGCGCGCACTATCTGCCGTTCTTCTCGCGGCTCGGGGCGTACTCGATGGCGGCGCTCGACCGCTGGCTGTGGGAGTCGGGCGAAATGTTCGAGTACTGGGCGCACGTCGCCTCGATCGTGCCGGTCGAGCAGCGACCGCTGATGCGGCATCGCATGGAGCGGGTGCGGCGCTGGGGACCGAACGATCCGTTCGAGCAGATGCGGTTGGCGCGGCCGACGTATCTCGACGAGGTGCTTGAGCTGGTGCGCGAGCGCGGGCCGGTGCGCATCGGTGACCTCGAATCTGGCGTACGTCGAGACGATGGGTGGTGGCGCTGGAGCGATGGGCGGATGGCACTCGAGTACCTGTTCCTGGGCGGGCAGATCGCTGTGGCGGGACGCTCGAACTTCATGCGGCTGTACGACGTTCCGGAGCGCGTGTTTGATGCAGACGTGCTCGCGACACCGGGGCTGGATGAGCACGACGCACAGCTCGAACTGCTCGCGCTGGGGGCACAGGCGCTCGGCGTGGGGACGGACAGCGACATCCCGGACTACTACCGCATCAAGGTGACGCAGGCGCGGCTGCTGCTGCCGGAGCTGGTGGCACGAGGCGACCTCGAGCGGGTCGAGGTGCCTGGCTGGCGCGAGGCGACGTTCCTCCATCGCGACGCGGTGCTGCCTCGACGGATCGAGGCGCAGGCGCTGTTCACGCCGTTCGACCCGGTGGTGTGGCGGCGCGAGCGCGCGGTGCGGCTGTTTGGCTTCGAGTACAAGATCAGCATCTACACGCCGAAGGCGCAGCGGGCGCACGGCTATTACGTGCTGCCGTTCTTGCACAACGACCGCCTGGTGGCGCGCGTCGACCTGAAGGCCGACCGACAGGCGAAGCAACTGCTGGTACGCGGCGCGTTCGCCGAGGCCGACGTTGATCGAGCGAGCGCGGGCGCGGCACTGCTCGATGAACTCGAGACGATGGCCGGCTGGCTCGGGCTCGACGAGGTGGTGATTGAGCCGAACGGAGACCTTGCGCCGTACCTGTGAGCCGCGGGCAGCCGTCCGGCCGCGGGGCAGTTACCGCTGCCGGACGGTGTAGGTCAGGTGCGTCACCCTGGGGGATGGCTCCGCGCGGACCAGCTCGAGCGCTACGCGGGCTGCGTCGACGCCCTCGAACAGGCGGATGCCGGAGCCGAACAGCACGGGTGACAGGGCGATCGAGCACTCGTCGATCAGGCCGGCGTTCACATACTCCAGGATCGTTGCGCCGCCGCCTGCGATGCGGACGTCTCGGTCGCCAGCAGCCTCGCGAGCCTGCTCAAGTGCGGACTCGATGCCGTCGTTCACGAAGTGAAACGTGGTGCCGCCGGGCCGCACCCACGGCTCGCGCTGCTCGTGCGTCACGATGAAGGCCGGCGTGTGGAACGGCGCGTCCTCCGGCCACATCTGCTCGCCGGCGTCGAACATGCGCTTGCCCATCACGCTCGCGCCGGTGCGCTCAAACGTCTCGCGCGCGATGTCGTTGTCGCGCCCTTGCTCGCCGCCCTCGCCAAGGCCGAGGTTTTCTCGGAAGAAGCGCAGCGGGAAGACCCACGCCTGCAGCTCCATCCACTGCTTCCCCATCAACTCCTCGGACGACTGGGGCGCGATGAATCCGTCGAGCGACATCGAGACGCTGAAGAACACCTTGCCGGCCATTAGCCCTGCGCTCCCTTCCGAAGGATCTCGGTGACGTAGGCATCGAGGTGGCTCAGGGTTTGCTGGCCGCCCTCGATCGCGTGGTACTTCTCGACGACCTCGTCACGCATCTCTTTCGTGGGGAACAGCGTGCGCATCTCGACGCGAGTTGCTGGGCCGTCCAGCGCGAACGTGATCACCGACTCGAACGCGTTCGCGTCGTCGTGGGACTCACCGTGCAACAGCGCGATGCGCTCCGGCGGTGTGATCTCGGTCCACGAGATCCACTCCTGGTAGTCGGTCCCATCCGGGCCGTGCATGACGAAGTCCCACTCGCCGCCGGCACGGAACTCGAACGATCGTGTGGTGGTGGTGAAGCCGTCCGGTCCCCACCACTGGGAGAGGTGGCGCACCTCGGTGAATGCCTCGAACACCAGCTCGCGTGGGGCGTCGATGACGCGGGAGATCACGATCTCGCGGTCGGCCGTCGCGTTCATCGTCACTCCTTCTGCCGTGTCTGCTTGAGGTCCTGCACGTACTCGTCCAGACGGTCGAAGCTCGCGTTCCAGAACTGCTCGAACCCACCGGTCCACTCGTGGAGCGGTCGCAGCCCGCGGGCGTCGAGGCCGTACAGGCGCTGCTTGCCTGCCTTGCGGTCGCGCACCAGCCCGACCTCCCGGAGCACGCGCAGGTGCTTGGACGCCCCCGGCTGGGTGATCCCCAACTCCTGGGCCAGCTCGGTCACCGGCCGCTCACCCGCGCGCAGCAGCACAAGGATCTCCCGGCGTTGCGGCTCGGCGATCGCGTTGAAGACGTCCGAGGTGGTCGCTGCTCGTGCCATGGGCCAATCGTATGCCGATATGAGAATGCGTCAAGGCAAGGATCCGGCGGGGACGACGATGCGGGCCGCAAGACGTGCCGCGTGATCTACGATTGATCTGCTCTGCGGGGCTTGCGAACCGGTAGGACATCTGTTCTACTGTCGCGGCTCCCCGCCCGCGGAGGTTGTCGTGGTCGCCAGTTCACAAGTCATTACGCACCCCGTGGCGCTGTCCGAGAACGCTCGCACCGTGCTCGAACGCCGGTATTTGCTGCGCGATGCCTCGGGCGCTGTCATTGAGACGCCGGAGCAGCTGTTCGCCCGCGTCGCTGAAGCGATCGCGCTGGTCGAGCCAGACGAGTCGGCTCGTAGCGCCTGGGCGCAGCGGTTTTATGAAGCGATGGCGAGCCTGCGCTTCCTGCCGAACTCGCCCACGCTGATGAACGCCGGCACCGGCCGCGGCACCCTCGCCGCCTGCTTCGTGCTGCCGGTGGATGACACGCTTGAATCGATTATGTCGACCGCGCAGGCGGCGGCGATGGTGCAGAAGTTCGGTGGTGGCACCGGCTTCTCGCTCTCGCGGCTGCGCGGGGTCGGCGAGCCGATCGCGACGACGCATGGCGCGGCGTGCGGGCCGGTCTCGGTGCTGCAGCACTACGACGATGTGTCTCGCCTCGTGACACAGGGCGGCAAGCGCGACGGCGCGAACATGGGCGTGCTGCGCGTGGACCATCCCGATGTACGCGCGTTCATCCACGCGAAGGACGACGGCATCACCGCGCAGCGCTTCAACATCTCGATCGCTGTCACTGATGAGTTCATGCAGGCGGCCGCCGACGGGCGCGCGTTCACGTTGCGCGACCCACGCGATGGCACACCTCGTGGCACGGTGGACGCGGCGGCGCTGCTCGACGAGATCGCGCGCTCCGCATGGCTGACCGGCGATCCGGGACTGCTGTTCCTCGACACCATTAACAGCTCGAACCCCACGCCCGCACTCGGGCCGATCGAGTCGACGAATCCGTGTGGCGAGGTGCCGTTGCTGCCGTGGGAGGCCTGTACGCTCGGGTCGATCAACGTGGCGCGGTTCTGGAACGCGGCGGCGGGCGACCTCAATTGGGACGCACTGCGCGAGACGGTCACGCTCGGCATTCGCTTCCTCGACGACGTGGTTGAGGCGAACACGTTCCCGCTGCAGGAGATCGCCGACGCCGTCCGGGGCAACCGCAAGGTCGGCCTCGGGATGATGGGCTGGGCGGACCTGCTGATCGCCGCCGGGATCGCATATGACTCGGAAGCCGCGCTCGCACTCGCGGGCCGGCTCGCACGCACGATCGGCGAGGCGGCTGACGCTGCCTCGGCTGAACTCGGCGCGGAGAAAGGCGTGTTCCCGAACTGGGAGCGCTCGATCTATGCGGGCGGCACGCGCTATCGCAACGCCACGCGCACCTGCATCGCACCCACCGGGACCATCGCCATCATCGCTGCCGCGTCCTCGGGCATTGAGCCGTTGTTCTCGCTCGCCCACATGCGGCGGATGGGCGATGGCACCGTGCTCACCGAGGTCGCTACCGCTTTCGAGCAGACCGCGCGCGAGGGGAACTTCTTCAGACCCGAACTGATGGAAGCCCTTGCGCGCGGTGCTCGGCTCGGTACGCGCGATGACGTGCCGCCGGAGGCGAAGCGACGCTTCGTCACCGCGCACGAGGTGTCGTGGGAGTGGCACGTGCGCATGCAGGCCGCGTTCCAGGCACACACTGACCTCGCAGTCTCCAAGACTGTGAACCTACCGAACGAGGCGACGCCCGAAGAGGTGCGCGCCGCGTATGTGCGCGCGCATGCGCTCGGCTGCAAAGGCGTGACGGTATACCGCGACGGATCGCGCGCGGTGCAGGTACTCGCGCACGAGGTCACGCCCACCTCGGCAGCCTCGAGCGCTCCGGTTGCGGAGCCGTACCGTCGCCGTCTGCCGGACGAGCGGCCCGCAGTGACGCACAAGTTCCGCGTCGGCGAGCAGGAGGGCTACGTCACGGTCGGGCTGTTCGAGGACGGCACGCCGGGCGAGGTCTTCATCAAGATGGCGAAGGAGGGCTCTACGGTGTCGGGGCTGACCGACGCCGTGGCACTGCTCACCTCGGTCGCGCTGCAGTACGGCGTGACGATCGAGCGGCTCGCGGACAAGCTCGAGCACACGCGGTTTGAGCCGTACGGCTCGACGGGCAACGCCGACCTGCCGTTCGCGACGAGCGTGCTCGACTACATCTTCCGCTGGCTGCGGCTGCACTTCGGCGAGTCGGGTGGCTCGAGTGCTGCTCCCTCGGCGGCGGGCATTGCGTGTCCTGATTGCGGGCTGCAGCTCGCGTACGTGGAGCGCTGCCTGCTGTGCGAGTCGTGCGGGTATTCGCGCTGCGGATGAGCAGGCTCGGGTGAGCGGGCTGCCTCAATCGCGTAGGATTGCGGCATGGGACTGTTGCAGGACTTCAAGGCGGCGGCGGTGCAACGCGCACGCTTCCCCGACGACCAATCACTGAACAACGCAGCACTGTTCTCGCTGGTGCGGGACATGCCCTTCGAGCGCGCCTCGGCGCTCACGCCCGAGACGGTGGTCTCGGAGTGGCGTGGGACGGCGCCGGGGAAGCACGTGCTGTTGCAGGGGCTGTACGAGGAGTTCGGCCTCGGGACGATGTTGATCTGCGGGCTGCACGAGTTCACGCAGGCCTCGCATCCGTGGTTGCCGCAGCACCTACTCGATGACCTCGAGCGCGACGGGCCGGTGCGCGACGTCGCGATGTTCCTGCGGCTGCACATCGGCGGTGACTGGATGACGATCGACGCGACCTGGCCGCTCGCCGCGGCACACCTCGGACTGCCCGTGAACGAGCGGTTCGAGGAGAACCACGAGATGACACTCGCGTGCGATCCGGACGAGGTCTATCACGTGCCGCCGCAGGCCGACCCCGCAGAGTTCGAGCAGATCATGATCGAGCGGTATATCGGCGACACACTGGCGCGACGCAACCGGTTCATCGACGAGCTGGGCGCATGGCTCGCGCGCGAGGTCGGCGCGGACAGTACTCACTCGTAGGAGGCGCATCCGTGAACACTGCGTACTTCCGGCTGCTGTTCGCATACAACGCGGTAGTGAACGCGCAGGTGCTGCGAGCTGCCTCGAACGTTGGTGACGTGCAGCTACGCGCGACGCTACCGGGGCTGAGTCAGGGCTCGATCTTTGGCGCGCTGGTCCACGTGCTCGGCACGGAGGAGGTCTGGCTGAGTCGCTGGCTCGGAACATCGCCTACCTCGATGCTCGCGCCGGAGGATATGCAGTCGTTCGAGGTACTGGGCGAGCGGTGGGGTGAGCACGCGGCACGCCTCGATGCGTTCGTCGCGGAGCTGACGGACGCTGCCTGCGTCGAGGTGCTGCACTACGCAAACATGAGCGGCGCACCGTTCTCGAATCCGCTGTTCGAGCTGATGGCGCACGTGGTGAACCACGGCACACAGTTCCGTGCCGAGGCTGCGGTCGGGCTCACTACACTGGGGCACTCACCGGGCGACCTGGATCTCATCGCATTCGTGCGGGGCAGCGACTAACCCGGCGGGCTTATAGCAATTGCGCGGAGCACGGGGAGCAGAGCCGTGAACATGGGAAAGGCCGTTCTCTAAGGCCTCGCGTTTATTGGGGCCCTCTGGGTCTACCGCCAAGTAATCCCCTACACGCCGTCCGCGCCTGAGATCGAGACTTGCGAGAACGCCAACTTGGCCGACCGTCACCAGACGTTCGAGGAACGAATCGGCGTCCTCTACTACGTGGACACCACCACAGGTCGGAAATACTGCACGTCGGACTGGAGAACTCTTCGCTAGCGAATAGGACGCCACTGCACAGTGAGGCTCGGACGTGCGGATGCGCAGGGCCTACACTGGTTCTATGTCCTACGGATATGACCCGAAGCAGCGCGTTGAAGAAGGCTCCTGGCGAGAGACGTGGATCTTCGTGCAGGCCGCCCTCGAGGTGATCGGGCCGCTGCTGGCGGTGTTCATGACGTTCATCGTCGCGATCATCGTGTCGCTGGGGCTGCTGCTGATCGATGTGCGGCTGATGGTGATCCCTGGCTCGGCGGTCGCGGCGGGGCTCTTCTGGGTGTGGCGTCGCGAGAAGCGACAGCACGCCGCAGACGAGGCGGCCCTGCGCGACTGAGCGTCGCACTGGCACAACTCGAACCGCGTAGAAGGTCAGGCACGCGAGCACGGAGCTGATTGAGCGCTACCTGGCGCTGGTAGCGAACCCTGGCTCGACGCCTGCCGACTTCGACGACCTGCTCCACCTCGAGATGGTGTTCACCGAGCGCCCGAACATGTTCAGCCCGACAGGATCAGTGCGACCTCGTGCCGTGATGTTCGAGGGCATGGCGAAGGGCCGCGCGATCCTCACGGGCCAGTCGTACGAGGTGCCGCGGGTGCTGTGGCGTGGCGAGACCTCGATCGACCTCGGGCCACCGCCCGCCGGGACGACGCTGCAGTGCGACTCGGCGATGTCTTCGAGTTCCGCGACGGGCTGATCGTGACGCAGGAGAACTTCGACTGCTTCGCACCACCGACGCCGCCCGCGTCTTCGTCGAGCTAACGTCGAGCCGCGGCGGCCGCCACTTCACCATTGCCGTTCGTAATTCTCGCCATTTGGCACTAGGAAAACGGCCGGTAGTGCCTATTCTTTATGTCAGGGGTGTTGCGAGCCAACGCGACGAATCCTCGCTCGCCGCTCGAGCGGCCCGCAGCACCCCCTTTTTCTCGCCTATTCCCACCATCACTCGTGCATCCGCCTCAGTACTCGCTCGCTCGGCTCTCTCGTGGCGCGATGCCGCGATGCGGTACCCTGACGCCATGACGACCACGACCACCCTGGCTGAGCGCCTCGCCGGCGTGCGTGCCCGCATCGACGCCGCGTGCGTCGCTGCCGGCCGCAATCCGAGCGACGTGACGCTGGTGGGTGTCTCCAAGACTCACCCGGTCGAGGCTGTGCAGGACGCCGTGCAAGCGGGCCTGCTGGACCTGGGCGAGAACTGGGAGCAGGAGCTGGTACCGAAGGCCGAGAGCGCTGCGGCGCTCGGGCTGGCGCCACGCTGGCACTTCATCGGTCACCTGCAGCGCAACAAGGTGCGCTCGGTGATCCCGCACATCGCCTCGCTGCACTCGCTCGACTCTGAGCGGCTCGCGGACGAGCTCGAGCATCGGCTGGCACAGGGCAACCTCGCGCCGCTCGAGTGCTTCATCGAGGTCAACGTCGCGGACGAGGATAGCAAGACTGGCATGGCGACCCGCGACGTTACGGCGCTGCTCGCACATGCGCGCACGCTGCCGCACCTGAACGTGGTCGGGCTGATGACGGTCGCACCGGAGTCGCACGACGATGTCGAGGCGACGCGCCCGGTGTTCCACGAGCTGCGGACGATGGCGCAAGACCTCGGGCTCTCGCAGCTGTCGATGGGCATGTCCGGCGACTACCTCGTGGCAATCGAAGAGGGTGCGACCCTCGTACGCATCGGGACGGCGATCTTCGGCCCGCGCCGAGTTTCGTAAGCACACATACAGAACGGGGACGCGGGTGCGCATCGGCATCATCGGCGGCGGATTCATGGGCGAAGCATTCCTGCGCGGCTTGTTGCGCGGATTGGTCGCGACGCCAAGTGACATCGCGGTCGCCGAGGCGTCATCCGCTCGACGCGCTGCACTGGCCGAGCACAACGTGCGCCTCACCGAGGACGTGCAGTCGGCGTGCATCGGCGCGGACCTCGTGCTGCTCGCGGTGAAGCCGCAGGACCTGCCGAGCGTGGCGGAGTCGATGCGCGGTGCACTGGGACCGAACGCAGTGCTCGTCTCGATCGCCGCGGGCGTGAAGCTCGAGACGCTGCAGCGGCACAGCGGACACCGCGCCAGTGTGCGCGTGATGCCGAACCTGCCGGCGGCGATCGGCGAGGGCGCTGCGGTGTTCCTCGCGGCACCCGAGGTGACAGACGCGCAGCGCGCGAACGTGCGCGCCGTGCTCAATGGCGTTGCGACGGCGGTGATCGAGGTCGTTGATGACGACGCGGTCGACCTCGCGACGGCCGTGCACGGGTCGGGTCCCGCGTACATCTACCTCGTGATCGAGGCGATGATCGACGCAGCGGTGCGACTCGGGATGAAGCGGCCCGATGCGACGGCGCTCGTGCTTGCAACGGTCGCGGGATCAGCGCGCTACGCGATCGAGTCGGGCGAGCACCCGGCGGCGCTGCGCAACGCGGTCACCTCACCCGGTGGCACAACGGCGGCTGCACTCGCGGAGCTTGAGGCGGCCTCGATGCGCTCGGCGATCGACGACGCGATCGATGCTGCATATATGCGCGCCCAGGAACTCGGAGACGATTAGTGGACGCCGTCGCGTATCTCGCGAGCATCGTGAACATCTTTGTGAACGTGCTGATCTTTGCAATCTTCGCGCGCTCGCTGCTGTCGTGGTTCCCGATCGATAAGAACGGCTTCGTGTTCCAGGCACTGGACTCGGTGACGGACCCAATCCTCGTACCACTGCGCAAAGTGATCCCGCTGATCGGGATGATCGACATCACACCGATGGTGGCGATCTTCGTGCTGTTCGCGATCTCCTCGGCGCTGCAGGCGGCGTAGCGGCGTTCCGCCGTTTTCGCCCAGCGGTTCGGTGCTCGGGCGAGGGGCATTCGCGCCGCCTACGTCACGTGGCAGTAACCGCGCAGCGAGCGAGGCTCCGCGAACTATTCGTTGGGCGCACTAGTCGCTCTCCTAGTTCCTCGAACGCCAGCCATCAACGGCGATCTTGGGGTCAGGAACTGTGCAGGTTTCCGCGCGAACTTTTGGGCTAAAATGCCTGCAGAGGTATTGACGAATTGGAACGCCCGTTCTAATCTCCCCGCAATGCGGTCGGGGGACCTCATTCGGCGGAACTGAACCGACACATCCAGGAGACGAGCAATGGCGAGTCAGGCGAACGACAAAGCAGCTGCCAACCAGGCCGATAAGCGTCGAGAAGACCTCGGCAAGGCGCTGGACCAGATCACCAAGGACTTCGGCAAGGGCGCGATCATGCGCCTGGGCGACGCTGGCGCGCGGCTGAACGTCTCCGCCATCCCGACCGGCTCGCTCTCTCTCGATATCGCGCTCGGCATCGGCGGCATTCCGAAGGGCCGTATCACTGAGATCTACGGCCCTGAGTCTGCCGGCAAGTCGACGCTGGCCCAGCACATCATCGCCCAGGCGCAGCGCGCGGGCGGCATGGCGGCCTACATCGACGTCGAGCACGCACTCGACCCGGAGTACGCGGCCAACTGTGGCATCGACATCGAGAACCTGCTCATCTCCCAGCCGGACACCGGCGAGCAGGCGCTGGAGATCGCCGAGGCCTTGATTCGCTCGAACGCCGTCGACATTGTGGTCGTCGACTCCGTCGCCGCCCTGGTGCCGCGCGCGGAGATCGAAGGTGACATGGGCGACTCGCTGCCCGGCCTGCAGGCCCGCCTGATGTCGCAGGCGCTGCGCAAGCTCACCGGCGCGGTGGCGCGCTCGAACACTGCCCTGGTCTTCATCAACCAGCTGCGCGAGAAGATCGGCGTGATGTTTGGCTCTCCGGAGACCACTCCTGGTGGCCGCGCACTGAAGTTCTACTCGTCGGTGCGCATCGACATCCGCCGCGTGGAGTCCTTGAAGCAAGGCACGGTTATCATCGGCAACCGCGTGCGCTGCAAGGTCGTGAAGAACAAGACCGCGCCGCCGTTCCGCCAGGCTGAGTTCGACATTATGTTCACCGCCGAAGAGCACGGCATCAGCCGCGAGGGCGACATCATCGACCTGGCTGTGCAGTTCGAGGTCGTGAAGAAGCTCGGCTCCTTCTACTCCTACGGCGACCAGCGACTCGGTCAGGGTCGTGAGGCCTCGAAGGGCTTCCTGCGCGACCACGCGGCGCTGTCCGCGGAGATCGAGGAGAAGGTCCGCGGCGCTGCCGGTGTGAAGGGCTTCGTGCCCTCCCCGGAGAACGCCGGCGACGACATGGCCGAGGATGTGGAGGACGAGGTCGAGGCGACTCCCGCCCTGTCGCTGGACCTCTAGCCCACGCCCGGAAGCACCAGCCCGAGGGGGCGTCGGCCATGCGCCGGCGCCCCCTCGGCATATCTCCGCCTCTGTCCAGAGCCGCCCTTGGGGCACCTCGGGCGCTCGTCGGTAGCCGTCCCCCTGCCCGCAAGCGGTGTTAGGATGGGTTCTCGCAGAGCGTCGCTCGCTCGCCCCAACTGACCAATCCAGCGCGGCCCACCCCGTGCTGTCCCCTGAACCGGAGCCTGCATGAACCTCGTGGAACTGATTGAGATCGTGATCGCCTTCGCGATCGGCGGTGGTGCGACGGTGCTCGCGCTGCGTCTCGGCGGACGCGATGTCGTCCGCGACGCCCGCCGTCAGGCCGACCGCATCGTGGCGGAGGGCGAGGACACGCGCCGCGCCACGCAGATTGCCGGCGAAGACGACGCCCTGAAGTACAAGCGCCAGGCTGAAGAGGAGCTGCGTGAGCAGCGCCGTGAGGTCAGCCGCGGTGAGCGCCGCCTCGAGCAGCGCGAGGAAGCCCTCGAACGCCGCATGGAGCAGGCCGAGCGTGGTGAGCAGTCGCTGCGCGACCGCCAGGCGGCACTCGACCGCGCGGAGCAGACGATCGGTGAGCGCCAGGCCGACGCCGAGACCGAGCTCGCTCGTGTCGCGGGCATGACGTCGGAGGAAGCACGCCAGATCCTGCTCGATAACCTCGAGATCGAGCTGCGCGACGAGTCCGCTCGCCGCGTGCGCCAGATGGAGACGACCGCGCGCAACGAGGCGGACACGCGAGCTCGCAAGACGCTCGCGACCGTGATCCAGCGCATGACCTCGGAAATGACGGCAGAGACGACGGTCTCGGTCGTGCCGATTCCGTCGGACGAGGTGAAGGGCCGCATCATCGGGCGCGAGGGTCGCAACATCCGCGCCTTCGAGGCCGCGACCGGCTGTGACCTGATCATCGATGACACGCCGGAGGTGGTGACGGTCTCGGGCTTCGACCCGGTGCGCCGCGAGATCGCCCGTGTCGCACTCGCACGCCTGATCCAGGACGGCCGCATCCAGCCGACCCGCATCGAGGAGGCCGTCGAGCGCGCTCGCTCCGAGGTCGACCGCTCGATCCAGGAGGCCGGCGAGCAAGCACTCGTCGACGCCGAGGTGACCGGGCTGCACCCGGAGATCGTGAAGACGCTCGGGCGGCTGCGCTTCCGCTACTCGTACGGCCAGAACCAGCTGCGCCACTGCATCGAGACCTCATGGCTGGCTGCCGCGGTGGCCGCCGAGATTGGCGCGGACGTCGAGGTAGCACGCCTCGGCGGCCTGCTGCACGACCTCGGCAAGGCTGTCGACCGCGAGCTTGAAGGCACGCACGCCGCGATCGGCGCCGACATCGCGAAGCGCTTCGGCGTGCCGCGTGCGGTCGTGCACTGCATCGAGGCCCACCACGAAGAGATCAAGCCCGAGACCACCGAGGCGTTCGTCGTGATGATCGCGGACGCGATCAGCGGCTCCCGCCCCGGCGCGCGTCGCGAGTCCGCTGACCAGTACATCCGCCGCCTCGAATCGCTCGAGGCAATTGCGAACTCGTTCGACGGTGTCGAGCAGGCGTTCGCCATCCAGGCCGGCCGCGAGGTGCGCGTCGTCGTGCACCCTGAGGCCGTGGACGACCTCGGCGCTGCACGCCTGGCCCGCGACGTGTCGAAGAAGATCGAGGAGACGCTGCAGTACCCCGGTGAGATTCGCGTGACCGTCGTCCGTGAGACGCGGTCCACGGCGGTTGCCCGCTAGCGATGCGTGTATTGATGGTCGGCGACGTCGTCGGCCGTCCGGGGAGAGACGCGCTCCAGCAGCTGCTGCCTGAGCTGCGGACGTCGCTGTCGCTCGACCGAATCATCGTCAACGGTGAGAACGCCGCGGCAGGCCGAGGCCTGACCGAGCAGATCGCGCGCCAGATGCTGCGGCTCGGCGTGGACGTCATTACCTCGGGCAACCACATCTTCGACGTGCGCGAATTCGTGCCGTCGCTCGACAATGACTGGCCGGTGCTGCGCCCCGCGAACTACCCGCCAGGCACACCGGGACGCGGCATGGTCCGCCTCGATGGCCTCACGGTGATCAACCTGATGGGCCGCACGTTCATGCCGATGCCGCTCGATGACCCGTTCCGGGTCGCGGACGAACTGCTGGAGCAGGTGCCCGCCGGCGACATCATCTTGGTCGACTTCCACGCGGAGGCGACGAGCGAGAAGCAGGCGATCGCGTGGTACCTCGACGGCCGCGTGGCGGCGGTGGTCGGCACGCACACCCACGTGCCGACGGCTGACACGCGCATCCTGCCGGGCGGCACGGCCGCCTGCACCGACCTCGGGATGGTGGGCGCGCGCGACTCGATCATCGGTGACGACGTGAACGCCGTGCTGCAGCGCTTCCTCACGAGCATGCCCACGCGCCTGCCGGTAGCCGAGGGGCCCGAGGTGACGTTCAACGGTGTGGTGATCGAGATCGACGAGCAGACACAGCACGCGATCAGCATCGAACGCGTCGACCGCGAGTGCCTGCTGCGTAACTAGGGCTGGGCAACTCGCTTGAGACACAAGGAGCGGGCTTGAGCATCGGCGACTTCCATTGCCACTCGACGTGCAGCGATGGGCGGCTCACGCCCACGCAGCTGGTCGACCTCGCAGCATCGCGCGGGGTGCGCATCTTCGCGCTGAGTGACCACGACACGCTCGATGGGCAGACCGAGGCCGCCGCGGCGGCGCGCAAGCACCCCGGCTTCACGCTGATCCCCGCGGTCGAGCTGTCCTGCGACGTCCCCGGCACCGAGGTGCACATGCTCGGGCTGTTTGTGGACGTGACGAACGCCACGCTGCTCACTGAGCTCGATCGATTCCGCCGTGGGCGGGTCGAGCGCGCGGAGAAGATGGTCGAGGCACTTGCAGGCCTCGGTGCACCGATCGAGTGGTCTCGCGTGCAGGAGATCGCGGGCGAGGCTTCGATTGGCCGTCCGCATGTGGCGCATGCGCTGCTCGAGCGCGGCCACGTGCAGACGTTCGAGGAGGCATTCGATCGCTTCCTCGGACGCAACGGGCCTGCATACTTCGAGCGCGAGAAGCTCACGCCGTATGACGCGATCGCGCTGATCCGCTCGGCAGGTGGACTGCCGATCTTCGCGCACCCCTCGTTCACGACGGACTACGAGGCGGTCGCGACCGACCTCGCCGCACACGGGCTGTTCGGCATGGAGTGTTACTACAAGGCCTACACGCCGGAGCTTGTCGAGGAGCTCCGCGCGCTGGCGGAACGGCTCGGACTATTCACCTCGGGCGGCTCCGACTACCACGCGATCGACCGCAACGACGAGCGCATGCCGGGCGAGATTCCGCTGCCGGATGAGGTCGCACTCGCAATGCTCGAGCGTGCGCGTGCCGAAGGGTGCCGCATACCGGAGTCGACGCCAGCGTGACCACCGAAACCACTCCGGGCGCTGAGCCGATCATCTACTGCGCACGGCATCCCTCGACGGAGACGGTGCTGCGCTGCGGTCGCTGCGACACGCCGATCTGCCCGCGCTGCCTCGTCTACACGCCGGGCGGCACGCGCTGCCCGGACTGCGCGCAGCTGCGCCGGCCGGTGATGTACGAGTTGCATGCGCTCGACTTCGCGAAGGCGGGCGGGGTCTCTGTGGCGCTCGCGGGCGTACTCGGGTTCCTCGGCGCGATTCTGCTGCGGCCAGGCGGTGGTGGGTTCTTCGGGCTGATGATTGCTGTGCTCGCTGGTGCAGGCGCGGGCTCGCTGGTGGCCGAGGCGATCACGCGGGTGACTCGAGGCAAGCGTGGGCTGCCGATGCAGCTGATCGCCGCGTCGGC
>Ga0209596_1001593_pt1 | contig 19407 bp, 15 predicted proteins | sample M_130807_MF_Meta_FD_187314 | JGI IMG/M metagenome (GOLD analysis project Ga0209596, IMG submission 187314) | Freshwater microbial communities from Lake Montjoie, Canada to study carbon cycling - M_130807_MF_MetaG (SPAdes) (version 2) | ecosystem: Environmental > Aquatic > Freshwater > Lake...
CGGCATTGTAAACGCCTATTATGCCATTTCTGCTGCTGATTTAACCAAACCAATTAGTACAAAAAATCCAGGAGTACCTGCAAAGAAATCTAAATAAAAAACAATCTCAACTCTAGGTAGTTAACTGAAGCATATCTTTAAAAAAAATCCCGCATCAAATTAATGAAGCGGGATTTTTTAATATCGGGAATAATATTTTTATTTAGTTCCAAACAAATGAACAGCCACTTGAACATCTTTAGAAACAGCACCAATGCCATAATTAAGGCCTATTAAAGTTCTGTCTATGCTAAAGAAAGCTTGAGCAAAAAAACCTTTGTCGTCTGCACTACGAATATTAGCAGTAAATTTTACAGGTATTGTAATTCCTTTAACGGTTAAGCTTCCAGTTACTTCTGCAGCATTATCGCTTGTATAATTTACTGTTTTAATTTCATAGGTTGCTTCGCCAAATTTTGCAACATCAAAAAAGTCTGGGCTTTTTAAATGACCTGTTAATTTATCACCACCACCAGCATCAGTTACTTTTAAATTTGCTAAGTCAATTACAAATTTTCCACCTTGTAATTTTCCGGCATTTACTGCAACAGAACCAGACTTTACAGAGAAAGTTCCAGTATGAAAATCTCCTTTTTTAGAACCAATCCAGTCGACTCTGCTTTTTTCTGTATTAACACTATAGTTAACTACGTCTTTTTTTACATCTTTTGCTACAAAAGAAGAAAGCCCAATAATAAGGGCAAAACTGGTAACAGCTAAAATGGCATGTTTCATATTAATGATCTTTAATTTATTATTTAAAAAGACACAAAATGTGTAAACCAAAAATAAATTAATTAATGTTACAACACTAATTAATTATCTACACCTTTAATAAGGCGGTTTCTCTTATCTTCGCAAAAATTTAGTATCGTATGAACCTGCATGAATACCAGTCGAAGGAATTGCTTAAAAAATACAATGTCCCTGTACAGGAAGGTATCGCCGTAGATACCGTAATGGAAGCTGAAGAAGCCTATCGTCAAATTAAAGCACAAACTAATAACAATTTTGCTGTTGTTAAGGCTCAAATCCATGCTGGTGGCAGGGGTAAAGGTAAAGTGATAGGTGGCGAACAACGTGGTGTAGCAGTAGGAAAAAGCCTTGAAGATGTCAGTAACATTGCAAAAAACCTCCTTGGACATACCCTAGTAACCATTCAAACAGGGGAAGCTGGTAAAAAAGTAAATAAAATTTTAATTGCACAAGACGTTTACTATCCTGGACCTAACGAAACAAAGGAATTTTACCTTTCTATTTTATTAGACCGTGCAAAAGGCCAAAACGTAATCATGTATAGTACCGAAGGTGGTATGGACATTGAAGAAGTTGCCCATAACACCCCCGAAAAAATATTTAAAGAATGGGTACACCCAGGCGGCGGTTTACAAGGATTTCAGGCTAGAAAAATTGCTTTCAATTTTGGATTGAGTGGTGAAGCATTTAAAAACTGCGTGAAATTTGTAACAAATTTATACACTGCCTATGTGGGAATTGATGCTAGCATGCTAGAAATTAATCCATTATTTAAAACTAGCGATGAAAAAATCATTGCAGTTGATTGTAAACTAAACCTAGACGATAACGCTTTGATGCGTCATCCAGATATTGCTGCTTTACGTGATGTTACTGAAGAAGATCCTACAGAAGTAGAAGCCGGACAATACAATTTGAACTTTGTTAAACTCGACGGAAACGTAGGTTGCATGGTAAACGGCGCAGGTTTAGCAATGGCTACCATGGATATGATTAAATTAAGTGGCGGAGAGCCTGCTAACTTCTTAGACGTAGGCGGTTCAGCTAATGCGCAAACCGTTGAAGCTGGATTCCGTATTATTATGAAAGATCCTAATGTAAAGGCAATTCTAATTAATATTTTTGGTGGAATTGTACGTTGCGACCGTGTTGCAGCTGGCGTAATTGAAGCTTTCAATAAATTAGGAAATATTAATATCCCTATTATTGTTCGCTTGCAAGGAACCAATGCTGTAGAAGCTAAAAAACTAATTGATGAAAGTGGATTAAAAGTTCAGTCTGCTATACAATTAAGTGAAGCCGCTGATTTGGTAAAACAAGCTATCGCTTAATACTAAAATAATATCTCTATTAAAGAAAGATCTCGCAAAAGCGAGATCTTTCTTTTTGCACAAGTGGTTTATTAAAAATTAGTTTGCAAAAAACTATCCGGATTAAACCCAGATATTTTCTGGTAATCAACTCCTAGTATCTCCCCTATTTTTTGCAAGGTATTCACTTCAATACCTGTAATACCATTTTCAATATTGCTTAAATTAGAAATACTCATACCCAATTCTGTAGCAACATATTTTAATGGCAAGCCTTTTAATCCCCGCAAAGATTTAATGTTTTTTCCTAAATGAAGTCTTTCTGTTTTTCTTTCGTGATAGCGCATTGTAGTTGATTTTTAATACTACAATAATACAAAGCACAAACTGTTATTAGGGCTGAATAACACCCGAAAATCAACCGTGTATCAACTTATTATTTATTCTATAAAAAACTGTCTGGTAGCACTTTTACAACGGTAATTGGACTGAAAATATAATGCAACCTCGTGCTAATTTCTTGGCAATCTATGCGCTTGCGTCTAAGAGGTCCTCTTCGAAATATTTTTCCATTTTCTGTTTGAAACAAAACACCTTCTGGCAATTGTGATACCGTTGTATGGTCTTCTCTGATTGTTTCATTGTATTTACGTAATACAAGAAGTAATTCAGTTTCTCCATTGGCTGTAGCAGCAGGATTGGCAATTGATTTTTGCAGTGCTTTTTCTATTTCGGGTGTAAACACTTTTAACTGAACAAATCCTATCAATAATTTACTATATGTTGCTTTCCATTCTTTACCGTGTGCATCTACTTTGTTACGATATACTTCATAAGTGAGCATATGCGCCAGTTCGTGCAAAAGCGTAATTAAAAACTCGTACTTATTTAAATTGCCATTTACACTAATGCGATGATGACCACCCCAACCTGCATGCCTATAATCGCCCAAAACAGATTTTCGTTGTTTGGTTACTGTTAGATGTACTTTGTATTGGTGTAAGTACGCAACAACAGGCTCAAAACTTCCTGTAGGCAAATAGCCCGATAAGCTATGAAGTGGATGCTCAGTTACTGCCATCTTTTGAAGTAGGTTTAACAATTAATCCAATTCTAACATCTAGCCAAGTATATAAAATGTACAAAGCCATTCCAATAAATAAACCATTCATATTTTTATTTTCTCCAGCATTGTATAAATACATAAATGCGGCAGTTCCTAGTACAAAAAGTTTTAATATTACTGAGCCCATTACCCCTCTTATCATTGCATGTGGATTGGTTTGTTGCATTGCTTTGTTATGTTGAACAACATTATATAAGCTAAAAACAAACAAAATTGTATTGGATCCAATTACCACCCATTGGTTAATTTTAAAGGCATTTAACTGCGTTGAGAATACCAAAGACACTATTGTAACTACTACAAAAACGATGCTAATGGGAATAAATATTTGTTGCTTTTGTTGCATTATTTTTTTTTAGATGTGTCTTTAATTAATTTAATAAAAGTAGCCACCAAAACTAGTAATGGCAATAACCAAACCAATAATGAAAAACCTACCCCTGATTTTTTGTCTACCCAATTTCCAAAATATAAGGCTAGTAATAGCGAAATCATTAACTGAGTGGCTAAACCCGCATATTGCCTTAAAAGGTTGTTGGATGGTTGTTTTTCTGGCATTATTCGTTTGAAATAGCTTTTTTGGGAACGTCTAAGAGGACCGTATCTCTTTGGGTTGGGGTTGTACCATTTAAAACCTTTTTAATACTTTCTAGGTATTGGTCTTTGTATTTAATAGATTGCTCTAAAGAATCAGTTCTAATTTTTAATAGTTGAAGGGCTGTTCTACTTTCACGGGTTCCATACCCGGGTATATAATATTTAATAGGGGTAAAAGCAATAAGGGCGATGGTTAATCCTACCAATAACACCAAACTAGTACTAAGGCCTATATACACACTTAGGCGAGATAATTTAAACGTAACTACTTCTTCGTAGGTGTCGTCATTCATTACCGACAGGCGGTAATTATTGCGCAATCGCTTGAGGGTATCGTTATGTTCTAGTTTAGCCATATTGTTAAATCAAGATAAAGGTAGGATTCAATACGCTTTTAGCAACTTTGAAATAAGAAATATCTGTAATTTTAAATAGAATTTCTTTACTATTGTTTAAATGAGCCTGATAAAGTACAAAATAGTTGGTTTTTTTATAGTGTGTGCGTCTCTATTATTGTTTCAATATAAGGGAAGTGCGCAAGCTTTTAGCACCATTGAACTCAATAAACCGGATAAATACGAAAATAGAACCCTCCCTGCCGAAAACACCCCTTTAACCAAAATATCGCGTACCAAAAAATTCTATCAAAATACAGTTAGTCATTATAATTATTATTTTAATGCCAATAAAAAAATTGCAGAGATTTTAGAAAAAGGAAAAGCAGTTTTTAAAGAAGATTATACGACCATACTGCCTTTTTACAATTATACAATAAAAGACTTATCGGAAGATAGAACACAGTTAGACTCAGTAATTTACAAATGCACTGCAGGTATTGTTTTACACGACTTAAGGTCTGACTGGGTAGATGATTTGTATTTACTAATGGGGCAAGCCTTTTTATTTAGAAATGACTTTGATTCTGCAACGCAGGTGTTTAAATACATTAACTATGCTTTTTCGGCAAAGGATGGTGGTTATGACATTCCTATTGGAAGTAATGCTAGTAATAACAATGGCATATTTTCAATTGTTACCAAAGAATCCAAATCAGTTTGGAAAAAACTAACTACAGACCCGCCAAGTAGAAATGAAAGCTTTTTATGGCAAATAAGAACCTATCTAGAACAAAACGAATTATCTGAAGCAGAGGGCCTAATTCAATTACTAAGAGCAGACCCTAATTTTCCAAAAAGACTAGCTCCTAAATTACACGAAATGGCTGCCTATGCATTTTATAAAGAGCAATCAACAGATAGTGCTGCATGGCATTTGAATAAGGCATTAGAACAAACCATCAATAGACAAGAAAGAGCACGTTGGCAGTTTTTGATAGGACAATTATATACTTTGTCTAAAAAAGATAGTTTAGCTGTTCATGCCTATCAACTAGCTATTAATAATACAGTAGACCCTACATTAGAAGTATATGCACACTTAGCAATTAGTGCATTAGAAGCTGGTCATAAAAAAAATGCTGTTGAAGAAAACTTAAACGAATTATTAAAAATGGGTAAACGCCCATTATTTGAAGGTTATAAAGACATCATTTATTATGCTGCTGCAAAATTAGCCATCCAACAAAATCAATTTAAAGCAGCGCAAAATTATTTAACAAAAAGTCTGCAATCAAGCGCTGGAAATCCATCACAGAAAGAAGCAAGTTTATTATTACTAGCAGATTTAAATTACGATAGAAAAAATTATTTCGACGCTTATAGTTTATACGACAGCTTACAAATTTTGCAATTAAAAGAAATCGATAAAATTAAAGTTGAATCACGCAAGCCTGGCTTAAAAATTATTACCGAAAATATGGCTATTATTAGCCGAGAAGATAGTTTACAAAAATTGGCGCTCATGCCAGTTGAAGAAAGAAATACTGCTATTAAAAATAAATTAAAACAACTTCGAAAATTAGCTGGATTAAAAGAACAAGAAAATCAAGATTTAAGTTTTGGAGGCGGAAATTTAATGAGCAATAGTATGCAACCCACCGATTTGTTTTCTGCTGGTAATAATGAGTTTTATTTTCAAAATACCTCTTTAAAACAAAATGGCTTTGTTGAATTTAAATCTAAATGGGGCACTCGACCCAATATAGATAACTGGCGCAGACAATCCGCCATAGAAAAATCATTTGCCAAATCAAATCCAACTGCAATAGCAACAGTAAAAACATTAGTTGATAAAAACACAACAACTACAGCAGTTGTAGCAGAAGAACTAAATTTTGAATCTTTAGAGAGTAAACTGCCATTAACCTCTCAAAAAATGTCGGCATCTTATGTGCTAATTTTAAATGCACTACTAGCAAATGGATCTGTATTTCAAAATCAAATAACCGATTACCCAAGCGCTATTGAGGTATATAAAACAATCATCAAACGTTTTCCAGATATTAGTGAAACCGAAAAGTCGTTATTTAATTTAGCCAACTGTTATGATAGAAATAACCAACCAACGCAAGCAGATTCGGTGCGCGGTTTATTGGGAAAAAATTTTGTTGGTGGCGTTTATACAAAACAGTTAGCCAAAACTGCTACTAATAAAAAAACAGATCCTGCATCAGATGGCTATACAAAAATCTATAACCTATTTGTATCAGGTGATTTTAATGAGGCATTTACTGCAAAACAACAAGCCGATAAATTATACGGAAAAACTTATTGGACGCCCCAACAATTATTTATTGAATCTATTTATTATGTTAAACAAAGAAACGATAGTACCGCTATTAATACACTACACCAATTAATTCAATTGTTTCCAAAATCAATTATGGCAACAAAAGCGTCCACTATGATTGAAGTATTAAATAAGCGAAAAGAAATAGAAACGTATTTAACTAATTTAAGTATTGAAAAAACCAATGAGCCAATTACACGTGCCGTTGATTTAAACAATAGCTCGGTCGAAAAAAATACTACTACAGCACAACCAATAGGCATTACAAAAGCAGTTACTAGCGAATTAAAAATGGGCGGTAAATTAGAAGCCATTGGCCTAGCCCCCAACAAAACAAACGGATACAATTTTAATGCTGCAGATTCTCAATATGTAGTTGTTGTATTAGATAAAGTAGATGCCATTTTTGCTAGCGAAGCAAAGAATGCGTTTAATCGTTTTAATAGAGAAACAACTAGTAATCAAAATATTGTATTGAATACAATGGGTTTAAATGCCCAATACCAATTTATTATGATGGGTCCCTTTATAAATGCTGCAGATGCAATTGGATACATTAGTAAATCAACCCCATTTGCCAAATCAAGAATCATCCCTTGGCTATCGGCAGAAAAATATAGTTTTACAATCATTAGTAATAAAAATCTAATTAAATTAATAGACACAAAAGACATACCGGCATATCAAAAGTTTATTCGAGAAATATTTCCGGATGTATTTTAGTTTAGTCATTAATTTCTATGTTAGTTTTTCAATAAGTTTATCGTAATTTTTATACAAATAAATATGTCTAAACCAGTTACAATATTTTGGCGCATTTTTTTTGGATCAATGGGCTTTATAGCGCTGTTTCTATTAATGATTAATTGGGGTTGGATTGGCGACATGCCAGATATTGAAGACATTGAAAACCCAACAGCCTTACAAGCCAGTCAGGTATATGCACAAGACGGCTACTTGATGGGTAAATATTATATAGAAGACCGAATCAATGTATTATATAAAGACATAAGCAAGCATGCTATTAATGCACTTGTTGCCACCGAAGACAAACGCTTTTTTGAACACAGTGGTATTGATGCACAAGGTTTGGCAAGGGCTTTCTTTTATTTAGGAAGTCAGGGTGGTGCCAGTACTATTACCATGCAAACTGCCAAAAACTTATTTACAGAAAATTGGAGCACTAAAAATTTCTTACTTAGAAGTATTCAAAAATTAAAGGAAGGAATTATTGCCATTAAATTAGAGCGCAATTTTACCAAAGAAGAAATCCTAACACTTTATTTAAATACGGTAGCATTTGGCGATAATGTATTTGGTATTCGCAATGGTGCAAAAACATTTTTTCAAAAAGAACCCGACCGTTTAAATGTAGAAGAAGCGGCTGTATTAATTGGTATGATTAATGGACCAGGTTTGTACAATCCACGCCGAAACCCACGCCAGGCTTTAGAAAGAAGGAATTTAGTATTAAACAGAATGGTTTCAAAAAACTATTTGGGTGCTGCAGAAGCAGAAATACTTAAGCATAAGCCCATCGAATTAAATTTTAAAAAATTAGACGAGAGTGCTGGATTAGGACCCTACTTTAGAATGATTTTGGGCGAAGACATGAAAAAATGGTGCAAAACACATCACAAATCTAATGGAGATAATTACGATTTATTTAGAGATGGATTGCGTATTTACACCACTATCAATCCACGGATGCAGCAATATGCAGAAGAAGCAGTTGCCAAGCATATGAGTTATATGCAAAAGCTCTTGAACACCCAAGAAAATATAAAAACTGGATCTGTTTGGAATAACTTTGAATCAATTTTAGAGTCGGCCATTAAGCAAAGTGATCGATGGCATAACCTTAAAAAAGAAGGATTAGACGAAGAAGAAATTAGGGCATCTTTTAAACAAAAAATTAAAATGCACGTATTTACATGGAACAATACCCGTGGAAAAGATACCGTAATGACCCCATATGATTCTATAAAATACCACCGTCAAATGCTACAAGCAGGATTCATGGTAATGGATCCATTAACAGGAGAAGTGAAAGCATGGGTTGGAGGTATAGACTTTAAAACATTTAAATACGACCACGCCAATATCAATACAAAAAGACAAGTAGGTTCTACCATGAAACCGCTTTTGTATAGTTTGGCCATTGAAGAAGCAGGATTTACACCCAACACAACAGTATACGATAACCAACAAAGTTTTGGTGCATATGGATTGGTGCCTGCAACAAGTAAGTCTTGCACAGGCGCTGCAATGCCAATGGCAGAGGCATTGGCCAAGTCGCGCAACTGTGCGTCGGCATATATTATGAAACAATTAGACAACACAGGCAACAATGGAGCAAAACGTTTTGTGGAGTATTTAAAGCGTTGTAACCTGCAAACAAAAATTGAACCCTACCCTTCTATAGCACTTGGATCTTGCGAAATTTCTTTGTTTGAAATGATGCAAGCTTATAGCATGTTTCCTGGTAGAGGACTCAATGCAAAGCCCATGTTTATTACAAGGATTGAAGATAGAAACGGAAATGTATTAGAGAGTTTTAGCCCACAACGCAAGGAAGTAATTAGTGATGTAACAGCCTATTCAGTTATTAAAATGATGCAAGGTGTAGTGCAAGTAGGAACCGCTCGTGGCATTTGGAGTTATGACCTACCAGCAGGATTGGAAATTGCTGGAAAAACAGGAACCACCAATGAAAATAGTGATGCATGGTTTATGGGTTATACACCTCAATTATTAGCAGGAACTTGGGTGGGTGCAGACGACAGATTTATTCGATTTAGTAATGAAAATTTAAATGGACAAGGTGCACGTGCCGCCATGCCAATTTGGGCCTATTTCTTTGCAAAAGCAGCCGCTGACCCTAATTGTGGCATTGATGTAAACCAAACTTTTGTGAAGCCAGAAACAATGCCAAATGATATTTTAATCGATTATATCAATGGAACAACCGCACCACTTGGTGCAGAAGGTGAAGACCAAGGAAACGGAACAGTTACAGATTATAGTGTACCAAAAGACATTAAGCCAGAAGATATAAAAGCAGAGTCTGATCCTTTGGAGGATACTAAAAAAACAACTATTAAACCATTTGATAATAAAGACAAAACGGTTCCAAAACCATTAGATGGCAAACCTGCTATTACCCCTCCTGCAGTAATAAAACCTGTAGACAAAGGCAAAGCAGTTATGCCCCCACCCATTAAAAAAACGGGTACAGGAAATAATTAAAAGGCCTTACTAAATCATCATTGCTTTTACAAAATCGCTCACTAAAAAACTAATGAGTTTACCTGTACTGGCACTTGTTCTACCATCAATTAATTGAGTAGCACCCTCGCAAATATGTATATAAGCCACTTTTGATTGACAAGTTGTAAATTGAATGTATTGTCTTGCCTGATTGGCAGAAACGCCAACCGGACTACTTGCACTGCTTAAAACATCTTCTACACAATCCAAGTCTAATTCAATACCACAATAGGTATCATCAGTAAAACTTGTAGCGTGCCCAATTGCTTGCAAAAAAGTTCTTTTTTCGTGAACAAAAATATCTTCGTAAGTAATACAATCAAAAAAAGGATTGTTTACAATATCTATCCAAATATTTTGTGGCAAATAGTTTTCTTGCAAACCAATTACACAATATTTTTGTAGATATCCGTCTTCTTCTGCATAACTAAATCCATTGCCACTATGCCTTCCTTCTATTGGACCTAGGTTTGCATGCGCGTCTAAATTAATGGCATTTAATTGCGCAACAGGAATTACACCAGCTTTATATAATCCTTTGGCAGCACCTTTTATACAAGGGTATGAATTATTGTGTCCTCCACCAATCACAATTGGAATTTTATTGTTCTGTGTAATTAAGTGTATTAATTGTTCTACCAATGAGTCAATGGTATTAACTGCATGACGGTAAGCCTCAGCACGCTCATTGTAAGACTGGGCATTTTGCTCAATCAAATGCTCCATTGCAGAAAAATCAAAATGGCCTAGCAATAAAATTTCGCCTCCTTCTAAAAAATCATTGCTTTGAGTATTTAAAAAAGCTTGCAGAAAATTTATCCATGCAGTGTCGGCACCTCCAATACCCAAATTGGCTTTCACCCCAATATCTTCAGGCACACCTATCAAAACATATTTAGACTTTGATTGTTGTAATGAAAGTTCTATTTGATGATGGTTTGAAATTACTTGAATCCGTTCTCCTAACTTAGTTTCAAAACGGCGGATTTTGGTAAATGCTAACACATCTTTTTTTTGGTAAAATTTAAAATGTTGCATAGTGGTATTTTTGCGTTTTAAAAAGTCAATCAAGCATTCAAATACAAGGCTCTTAAAAATGTTAATGAAAATTAAACTATTAGAACGATAGTAAAAAAATTAGAAATTAACGCATAAGTGTAATTTACAGCACCATTATTCATCATATGATTCTTAACTAACTATGATTGCTACATTAAGCATAATAAGATACCCCAAGTGGATGGGTTGGGCCGGATTCATTTCTATGGCTATATTTCGCTTGCCCTTATGGCACAATTCATCCATTCTATTTTGGAAATTAATGGGCTGTGGCAAAGGAGGGAGCTTTAGCATAACCCCAGATTTACAGCAATGGGCAGTTTTAACTGTTTGGGAAAATTTACCAATCAGTATTGATTTAAATAATTCACGCAGTCAAACTATCGCCCAAGAAAATGCCGCCAGTATTTATGGGAAACTGATTAGTGGGTGGTGGAAATTAATGGGTGCCGAAATATATACCCTCATACTAGAACCAATAGAAGGGCACGGCACTTGGGATAGGAAACAACCTTTTGGCCAATTAACAAAGTCCGACAATTACACTGGAAAAATCTGCGTTTTAACAAGGGCTACTATTCGAATAAACAAATTGAAGCATTTTTGGAGTAATGTTGAAAGCGTGGCAAACAATATGGCTAGTTCAAAAGGGTTTATAGGTTCGGTTGGTATTGGAGAAATACCATTTATTAAACAAGCCACATTCAGTATTTGGGAGAGCAAAGACGATATGAAAAACTTCGCCTACAAAATGCACGAACACACTAAAGTAATTGCAAAAACCAGAAAGGAAAAATGGTACAGCGAAGACCTTTTTGTGCGATTTAAACCCCTTGCCTCTTATGGAAGTTTAAACGGAATAGACCTATTAAATCCATAAGTCCTTTATACTTTCTAATAAGTTAACAATATAATTCACTTGAAAATTAGCCGTAAAAGCTTATTTTTGGCACTTGTGTAGTTCATAAACACGCTGTTTTGATTGCCAAATTGTATTTTTTATCTTATTAAGAAAGAATCTAATACCTACAATGTCTACAAAAAAAGTTACTAAAATAGGCGTATTAACTTCAGGGGGTGATGCCCCAGGAATGAATGCCGCGATTAGAGCGGTAGTAAGAACAGGAATTTTTCATGGATTAGAAGTGTTTGGAATCATGCGTGGATACAATGGCATGGTAGAAGACGATATTTTTAAGATGGATTCTAAATCTGTAGCCAATATTATACAACGTGGTGGTACGATTTTAAAAACGGCCCGTAGTATGGAGTTTTTTGAGCCAGAAGGCCGACAAAAGGCCTACGAAAACCTCAAAAAAAGGGGTATTAATGGTTTGGTAATTATTGGAGGAGATGGAAGTTTTAGAGGTGCCCAACGTTTTAGCAATGACTACGATATTCCTTGTATAGGCATTCCAGGAACAATTGACAAAGACATAGCAGGTAGCGATGCAACCATAGGTTTTGATACAGCAGTGAACACTGCAGTTGAAGCTATTGATAAAATTCGCGATACCATGGATGCGCATGATCGTTTATTTATTGTAGAAGTAATGGGCCGAGATGCTGGATATATTGCGCTACACAGCGGTATTGCTACAGGTGCTGAAAATATTTTGATTCCTGAATCAAAAACGGATATCGAAGAATTAATTCAATCCCTCACCAAAAACGAGAAAAGACAAAAATTAGTTAACCTGATTGTGGTAGCCGAAGGAGACGAGTTTGGAGGTGCCAATGAATTAGCCAAAGTCATTAAAGAAAGGGTGCCTCAAGCAGATACACGCGTTTGTATTTTAGGTCATATTCAACGTGGTGGTTCGCCTTCTTGCCAAGACAGATTAATAGCAAGCCATATGGGATATTATGCAGTGGAGAGTTTAATCATTGGTAGAAACAATGTTATGGTAGGTGTGGTAAATAATAAAATACACTATACCCCTTTAGATAAAGCAGTGAAAGAAAAACAAAAAATAGGTCAAGAATGGATGAAGATTGTAAAAATATTGGCTAGCTAATCCATTAAAATAAAATATACTAATCTATTACCCCCCTGTTAAAAAAATAGAAACTATGTCAAAGAATATCGATAAGTACCTACACAAAGAAATGGATAAAAAGGCCGGAGTTGACCACGTTAACCACCGCACTAAAATTGTAGCAACAGTAGGTCCTGCATGTGATTCTTACGATCAGTTATTAGACTTAGTAAATGCTGGTGTTAATATTTTTCGCTTAAACTTTTCTCACGGAAGTCACGAAGATAAATTAACCATCATTCAACATATTCACAAAATCAATAAAACACAACCTGTAAATATTGCTATTCTTGCAGACTTACAAGGACCAAAATTACGCGTTGGAGATATTGAGAACAATTCATTAGATGTAAAAGCAGGTGATGTTTTAACTTTTACCAACCAAAAATGTATTGGAACCTTAGAAAAAATTTATGTTTCTTATCCTAACCTAGCTGGTGATGTTATAATGGGCAATACCATTATGATTGATGACGGAAAAATAGAAGTAAAAGTAGTAGGGATTGAAACCAATGGAGACGTGAAAGTATTGGTAACACTAGGCGGAAACCTTTCTTCAAAAAAAGGAATCAACCTACCTGATACTAAAATTTCATTACCAGCTCTTACCGAAAAAGATTTAATTGATTTAGCATTTATTATAGAGCAAGAATGCGATTGGGTGGCTTTAAGTTTTGTTAGAAGCGTAGATGATATTGTTAAGTTAAGAGGTAAATTAAATGAAAAGAATAGCAAAACAAAAATCATTGCTAAAATTGAAAAGCCCGAAGCACTTGTAAATATTCGCGATATCATTGTGGAGAGCGATGCCATTATGATTGCACGCGGAGACCTTGGTGTTGAATTACCAATTGAACAAATTCCATTGATTCAAAAAGAATTAATTAGAAAATGTTTACACCGTGCAAAACCGGTAATTGTTGCTACCCAAATGATGGAAAGCATGATTGATCGTGTTAAGCCAAACCGTTCTGAAATCACCGACGTTGCAAATGCCGTTTTAGAAGGCGCAGATGCCGTAATGTTAAGCGGAGAAACTGCCGCAGGTAATCACCCAGCATTGGTGGTTCAAACCATGCGTAAAATTATCATGGAAGTTGAAAAGAAAGAATATCGTTACGATCGTTCTGCCGATTTAAAACCACAAGCCCATTCGCCCTCATACCATAGCGATGCTATTTGCTACAATGCCTGTAAAATTGCAGAAGATGTAGAAGCAAATGCTTTAATAGGAATGACTCAGAGCGGCTATACAGCATTTATGCTTAGTAGTTACCGCCCATCATCACCATTATTCATCTTTACTAAAGAACGTTCATTGGTAAACCAATTAAGTTTAAGTTGGGGTGTACGTGCATTTTATTACGACGAAGAAGTAGGCATTGACAATATGATTCAAGACCAGATTAATATTTTAAAAGAACGTGGTTTTATAAAAGAAGGTGATGTAGTTGTAAATACGGGAAGTACCCCGGTTCATTTGCATTTACCAACCAATATGATTAAGCTAACCAAAGTGTAAATACATTATACTTATAATTATATTAAAAAAGATTCCCCTAGCCGAGGAATCTTTTTTAATTTACAGTACTTAATAAATACTTAACCATGAAAAAACTATTGCTGCTTTTGTGTATTGTTCCTTATTTAGGATTTAGCCAAGTCATTGATTCTGTATGGTTTGTAAATAATTACTCAAAAAAAGAATTAACTATTACCATGAGAGATGGGGTAAAATTGTTTACCAATTTATACCTCCCAAAAGACAAAACAACCCAACATCCTATTTTAATGACCCGTACACCATACTCATGTGCGCCTTACGGAGAAAATAATTATAGTAAAATATGGAATAGTGCCAGGAGCTATTTTGCTAAAGAACAATACATTATTGTTCAGCAAGATGTACGCGGCCGTTGGATGAGTGAAGGCAGCTTTGTAGATGTTCGCCCTTATAATCCCAACAAAAAAACCAATCAAGATATAGACGAAGCCAGTGATACTTACGATACCATTGACTGGTTGGTAAAAAATGTAGCCAATAACAATGGCAATGTTGGTGTATACGGTACTTCATACCCTGGATTTTATGCGGCAATGGCTGCATTAAGCAACCATCCTGCATTAAAAGCAACCAGCCCTCAAGCACCCGTAACCGATTGGTTTGCTGGAGATGATTTTCACCACAATGGCGCCTTCATGCTTATGGATGCATTTGGTTTTTACAGCTCCTTTGGAAAACCTCGTCCACTGCCTACTACAAAAGGACCAACAGGATTTAATTTTCCTATCCAAGACAGTTATGAGTTTTACATGCGCAACAGCATCCCACAACTAAGTAAAATAATGGGTGATAGTATTGCATTTTGGAACGATTTAATGAACCATCCTAATTATGACGATTGGTGGAAAAAAAGAAACGATCGTAACTATGTACAGCATATTTCTGCAAAAATTCCAACCCTAATTGTAGGAGGATTATTTGATGCAGAAGACTGTTATGGTGCATGGAATTTATACAAAGCCATAGAAGCAAAAGCCACTAATAATAACCAATTGGTAATGGGCCCTTGGTACCATGGTCAGTGGGGTTCAAAAGACGGTACGCATTTAGGCAATATCCAATTTGGGGATAATACTAGTGATTGGTATCAAAAAAACATTGAACTACCCTTCTTTAATTTTTATTTAAAAGGAAAAGGATCAGTTGAAAAAATAGCAGAAGCCAATATCTTTTTCTCTGGCGAAAACAAGTGGAAACAATTTGCAAAATGGCCAGCTACCAATATGCAAACCCGCGATTTATTTTTAACTGCCAATGGCCAATTGAATTATACAGGTGGAACAGATAATTCTACAACAGATTATATTAGTGATCCTGCAAAACCAGTACCTTATGTAGAAAAAGCGCATATGTATAGAACCAGAGAGTACATGACCGATGACCAACGCTTTGCTGCAAGACGCACAGATGTATTGGTATATCAAACCCCAATATTATCAGAAGACCTTACCCTAGCAGGCCCTGTGGTAGCTGATTTGCTTGTTAGCATCAGCACAACAGACGCAGATTTTGTGGTAAAAATTATTGATGTATTTCCAGATGATTTTAATTATAGTGCAGAAGACACTTATCCAATGAATGGCTATCAAATGCTAGTACGCGGAGAAATTATGCGTGGTAAATTTAGAAACAGTTTAGAAAAGCCCGAAGCATTTGTACCAGGCAAACCAACACAAGTAAAATACGCATTACCAGACATTGCACATACCTTTAAAAAAGGACATCGTTTGATGGTTCAAATACAAAGCAGTTGGTTTCCTTTGGTTGATAGAAACCCACAAAAATTTGTAGATATTTATCATGCAAGCGCTTCGGATTTTCAAAAATCTACGATTAAAATTTTCAACAATAAATCAAAAATCATTTTACCCATTTTAAAATAAGTAACCCATATGAAAAAAATTGCTACCTCATTATTGCTACTGGTAATACTTCTGCAAACGAATGCACAACAAGTATCTATCATACCACAACCAACAAAAATTACACAAGCACAAGGAACTGCCACCATTAATGCGCAAACAGTTATAGTGCTTGCTAGTGCCGACTTAGCACCATCAGCAAATTTTTTAAACGATTATTTGCAATCATTTTTTGGATTTAAATTAAGGGTGATTAATACAACTACAAATTCAAATTCCATTGTACTTAGTGTAACAAACATAGCAACTGAAAATAATATACCTGGTGCTTATTCTTTAAAAATTAATCAAAAAGGTATTCAAGTAAAAGGAGCAAATCCTACTGGTACGTTTTATGGTATACAAAGTTTAATACAAATTTTACCTACCGTAAAAACAGCAAATCTTTCAGTGCCCTATTTAACAGTTGAAGACCATCCTCGTTTTGCTTACAGAGGGATGCACCTAGACGTTGGTCGACATTTTTTTAGTGTAGATTATGTAAAAAAATACATTGACTTTATTGCCATGCACAAAATGAATAATTTTCATTGGCATTTAACCGAAGACCAAGGATGGAGAATTGAAATAAAAAAATATCCAAACCTAACAAAAGTAGGTGGCTTTAGAAATGGCACCATCATTGGTGGTTACCCAGGAACAGGCAATACCAATACTAAATACGGTGGATTCTATACACAAGCAGAAATTAAGCAAGTTGTAAAATATGCAGCTGATCGATACATAACAGTCATTCCAGAAATAGAAATGCCTGGTCACGCATCTGCTGCAATTGCTGCCTATCCGCAGCTTAGTTGTTTTCCTGATTCATCTACCAAGCATCCAGCAAAAGTTACTTGGGTAGGTAGTACCACAGGCAAACAAGTACAACAAGGATGGGGCGTTTATGAAGATGTATTTGCACCAACAGAATACACGTTTAATTTTTTACAAGATGTATTAGACGAAGTATTGGCATTATTTCCTTCTACACTCATTCATATTGGTGGAGACGAATGTCCTAAAACTGCTTGGAAAAAATCTGCATTTTGTCAGCAATTAATCAAAGACAAAAACTTAAAAGATGAACACGGATTACAGAGTTATTTTATTCAACGGATTGAAAAATATTTAAATAGTAAAGGCCGTCAAATTATTGGTTGGGATGAAATTTTAGAAGGTGGTATAGCACCAAATGCAGCAGTAATGAGTTGGCGCGGAGAAGAAGGTGGTATAGCAGCTGCTAAGCAAAAACACACCGTGATTATGACCCCAAATAGTTATGCCTATTTCGACTATTCTCAAACCAAAAAAGACGATTCATTAACAATTGGCGGTTACTTAACCGTTCAAAAAGTATATGACTACGAACCTATCCCTAAAGAACTTTCAAAAGAAGATGAAAAATATGTTTTGGGTGCACAAGCCAATTTATGGACCGAATATATTTCTAACTGGTCTAAAATTGAGTACATGACATTTCCAAGAATGACAGCCATGAGTGAAGTGCTTTGGAGTCAAAAAGGGCAGCGCAATTGGGGTGATTTTCAAAAACGATTAGCAGAACAGATAAAAAAATACGAATTTTGGAATTGGAATTATAGCAAAGCGGTTTTAAATCCAGCTGCAGAACTAACTGATAAGAAATAGATTATAATTATTACTCATATACTGTATTCAGAAATTAGACTACTAAATAAAAGCACATGGTTGACTCATTCGAAAAAATTGCCGTACAGATTTATGCAAATGCTACAGAAGGTTCAAAACATGTAGCCAATGAAATTGCCCATCTTATCCGTCAAAAACAAGCATTAAATGAACCATGTGTGTTGGGTTTGGCAACAGGCTCTACTCCTATTTCATTGTATGCCGAATTGGTTCGTCAACACCGCGAAGAAGGATTAAGTTTTAATAATGTAATCAGTTTTAATTTAGACGAGTACTACCCTATTGAAAGAGATGCCTACCAGAGTTATTGGAGCTTTATGCATAGGCATTTATTTAATCATATTAACATCTTACCCGAAAACATCAACCTACCCGAAGTAATAGGCACAAAAGATGATGTAAAAAGACTTTGTGCAGAATATGAAAATAAAATTGAATTGGCGGGCGGAATTGATTTACAAGTTTTAGGATTGGGTAATAATGGGCATATAGGATTTAACGAACCAGGTTCGAGTATTTTTTCTAAAACCCGAATGGTGAATTTAGAAAATGGTACAAGACTTTCCAATACTTATGAATTTCAAAATATTTCTAAAGTACCTAGGCGTGCTGTAACCATGGGTATTAGTACCATCTTAAAATCTAAAAGAATTTTATTGATGGCCTGGGGACCAAAAACAGGTATAGTAGCCAAAGCAGTGGAAGGAAATGTAACAGAACAAATTCCGGCAAGTTTTTTACAACAACATACCGATTGCACTTTTATTATTGACAACAATGCATCGCAAGAATTAACCAGAATTAAAACACCTTGGTTAACTGGCGAATGCGTTTGGAGCAAACAAATGATTAAACGTGCAGTTATTAATTTGGCATTAAAATTAAACAAGCCTGTACTAAGTTTAAACACCAATGACTATATCGAAAATAGTTTGTCTGAATTACTAGTTGAAAAAGGCGATGCTTACGAAATTAACTTGCAAGTATTTTATTTATTGCGTGATACCATTACAGGATGGCCTGGCGGAAAACCTGGAGCAGTAATTCCTGCACATCCAGAACGCAGTGAACCGCATCCAAAAAGATGTGTGATTTTTTCTCCACACCCAGACGATGATATTATTAGCATGGGTGGTACATTTATGCGTTTACACGACCAAGGACACGAAGTACATGTTGCTTATCAAACCAGTGGAAACATTGCAGTGACCGATGAATTTGTAACCCGATTTATTGATTTTGCAGTGGGTTTCGAAGACATGTTTGGCATTGACAATAAAATGAGTCAGTCCATTTTAAACGAAGCAAGAAATTATATAGCGAGTAAAAAAAAGAACCAAGTAGACACCCCTGAAATACGCGCCATTAAAGGATTGATCCGACGTTG
>Ga0209596_1001595_pt1 | contig 19402 bp, 19 predicted proteins | sample M_130807_MF_Meta_FD_187314 | JGI IMG/M metagenome (GOLD analysis project Ga0209596, IMG submission 187314) | Freshwater microbial communities from Lake Montjoie, Canada to study carbon cycling - M_130807_MF_MetaG (SPAdes) (version 2) | ecosystem: Environmental > Aquatic > Freshwater > Lake...
CAAAGTACAGGTTGGAAAAACACCTACGGTACAGGTAACGCACAATATACGATTACCTCAGGTTTAGAAGGTGCATGGACAACCACGCCTACAAAATGGAGTAATAATTATTTTGATAATCTTTTTGGATTTGAGTGGGAATTAACAAAAAGTCCAGCAGGGGCAAATCAGTGGAAGCCAAAAGCGGGTGGTGGTGCAGGTACGGTGCCAGATGCACATGATCCAACAATTACACATGCGCCCACCATGTTAACTACAGATATTGCATTAAGAGTGGATCCTGCTTATGGAAAAGTTTCAAAAAGATTTCATGAAAATCCAGATCAATTTGCAGATGCATTTGCAAGAGCATGGTTTAAATTAACGCATCGTGATATGGGCCCGCGTTCTCGTTATGTAGGCGCTGAAGTTCCTGCAGAAGTTTTAATATGGCAGGATCCAATACCTGCGGTTACACATCATTAAAAACAAAAATTATTTCTTCTGGTTTAACCGTGTCTGAATTAGTTGCAACTGCCTGGGCTTCTGCTTCCACTTTCCGTGGATCAGATAAACGTGGTGGTGCGAATGGAGCACGTATTCGTTTAGCGCCCCAAAAATTTTGGGCAGCAAATAATCCAGCACAATTATCGAAAGTGTTAGATGCTTTGGAAGCAATTCAAACTGCATTTAATGCTGAGAATAAAGAAAAGCAAGTATCCATTGCGGACTTAATCGTTTTAGCAGGTGCTGCTGCCATTGAAAAAGCAGCGAAGGATGGGGGACATGAAATTAAAGTTCCTTTCACCCCAGGTCGTGCTGATGCATCACAGGCCGAAACGGATGTTGAATCATTTGGGGTTTTAGAACCTATTGCTGATGGATTTCGTAACTATATCAAACCACGTACTTTAATATCTCCTGAAGAAATGTTGATTGATAAAGCACAATTATTAAATTTAACATCGCCTGAATTAACAGTACTTGTGGGTGGGTTACGTGTGTTGCATACCAATTTTGATGGATCAAATCACGGTGTATTTACAAATCAACCTGGTGTATTAACGAATGATTTCTTTGCGCATTTAATTGACTATTCAAACACTTGGAAGGCAGCCGATGCGCATCAGTACATCTTTGAAGGAAGTGATCGTGCAACAGGAGAAGTAAAATGGACAGGAACAAGGGTTGATTTAATCTTTGGATCTAATTCTGAATTACGTGCATTGGCTGAAGTTTATGCATGCGACGACGCTAAAGAAAAATTCCTGCATGACTTTGTTGCAGCATGGACGAAGGTGATGAACTTAGATCGCTTTGATTTAGTATAAATTAATAATCTTATATATTAAAGCCTTCTCAATAGCATTGGGAGGGCTTTTTTATGGGTATTAATAACAAAACCGTAGTGTTTTTAAATGTATTTTACATAAATTGCTAACTCAAAATAATGAATATGGGATATCATCCAAATTTTCGAATGAATGTAGTTTCTTGCATTAAATCCGGGATCGCAATTTTGGCGATTCTAATTAGCTTGAACCTACCTGCACAAACAAAGCTCGATTTAACTACAATGAACGAGTTTAATAAGCCTACCGCTAATTGGCATATTGCAGGAAGCGTATATGCGGACATTAACAAGAGTCATCATATTAGTTTTACGCCAGGCACTGGCATACTTGTCAACATGCCTGATTCAACAGCACATAAGGATTTGTTTACCAATTTTAAACATGGGGATATTGATCTTGAATTAGATTGTATGATGGCCAAGGAATCTAACTCAGGTATTTATTTGCAAGGCAGATACGAATTACAATTATTAGATAGTTGGGGCGTCATTAAACCTAGGTCAACTGATATGGGTGGTATATACGAACGTAACGATAGTAAAAGGCCAGAAGGGCAAAGAGTATTTGATGGTCGTGCCCCAAGACAAAATGTAAGTAAAGCGCCCGGCTTATGGCAGCATTATAAAATTTCTTTTCAAGCACCTCGATTTGCGAATGGCGTAAAAACAGAAAATGCAAGAATTTTAAAAGTGGAATTAAATGGCGTGGTGATTCAAGAAAATATTGAATTGTCAGGACCAACCGCTGGTTCTGTATCAAGAAATGAAATAGCAGAAGATGCTTTAAGAATTCAAGGCGATCATGGTCAAGTTGCATTTAAGAATATAGTGATTACTAAATTCCCTGATCAAAAACCTTCTTTATCTGAAATGAGTGTTAATATATTTCAAGGAAGATTTGAAAAGGAGCCTGATTTATCTAAGTTGAAACCGATGATGCAAAAAACAATTCCAAACATTACGGTGAATGTCGAAGGGATTCCTAAAAACTTTTACTTATCACAATATAAAGGAAAGTTAATCGTACCTATATCAGGATCGTTTAATTTAAACTTTGTTTCAAAAGGAGGTCCAGCAACCATTAAGATTGATAATAAAGTAATTTTCCCATTTGATAGAAAAGGAGGAAAAACAACCATTGAATTACAAAAAGGAGAATATCCATTTGAATTAATATTATCCAAATATTATGCATCTGAAGTTGCCACCATCTCATTAAAATTGAGTGCAAGTAATTTAAGGGAATATGTTATTAGCGATCCTAAAGTATTGCAGTTAAGTACCAAGGATCCAGTATTGGTGGAAGCAAAGGAAAATACAATTCTTAGAAGCTTTATGGATTTGCCAGGAAGTAAGCGCGTTACGCATGCTGTAAATGTGGGCACTGCTGAAAAAGTGAACTACACGTATGATTTAAATACTGGTATGGTTATTCAGGTATGGCGTGGTGATTTTTTAGATGCAAGTCCAATGTGGATTGATAGAGGAGATGGATCATCTAAACCATTAGGGGCAGTACAGTATTTTGGCACACCTACTTTAGCTATTAATAAATTAGCCAATCCAAATGATGCATGGGTTTCAGATACAACCGGCACTGGTTTTATTTCAAAAGGATATGTGCTGGATGAATTAGATCGCCCTTCATTTAAATACAATTTGTATGGAAATTCGGTGACGGATGTTACCAGAATGTTAGATAACAGACAAGGTATTCAAAGAACCATTATGTTGAAAAATACAGTTGAGCAAATGTATGTTCGATTGGCATCTGCCAATGTTATTGAAGAAGTTACTACTGGTTTTTATATTGTGGATGATCACGCTTATTATTTAAAGTTAGATGATATTGGAACTGCAAAACCAGTTATTAGAACTCAAAATGGCAAGAAGGAATTAATCCTGCCGATTCAAAATAAAATCACTTATTCAATATTATTTTAAGCATATCATTTATGAAATCAAATCAATTTAAAAAGTCAATGCGTTCAATAAATTATATACTTTTTTTGTTTGTTGCTATTTTAGGTACGCAAACGATTAGTTACGCACAAGAGTCGCCAAAGGAAGAAGATTTTTTCAAGATCAATAAATTAAGATCACCTGAAGGTACTTTATTAGAGGTGGGTGGATTATGTACCATGCCTGATGGTAATTTAGCGATTGCTACAAGAAGAGGGGATGTATATATTGTCGAAAATCCGACAAGCCCTAAACCTTATTTTAGAAAGTTTGCATCTGGGTTACATGAGTTATTAGGAATTGCATATAAAAATGGTTCCTTATATGTAGCGCAAAGAGGTGAGTTAACGCGTTTGCAAGATGCGAATATGGATGGCAAGGCTGATATTTTTGAAACTATTTATGCTTGGCCTTTATCAGGTAATTACCATGAATATAGTTATGGTCCAAAGATTGCGCCTGATGGCTCCTTTTATGTAACATTGAATTTAGGATTTGGCGATGTGTGGTGGTCAGGTACCAGCTTTGTTCCATGGAGAGGATGGGCGCTTCATATTTTTGAAGATGGCAGAATGGAACCCTGGGCTACAGGTCTTCGTTCTCCTTGTGGCATAAGCATGATTGACGGAGAATTGTTTTATACGGATAACCAAGGGGATTGGGTGGGATCAGGAAGTATCATGCCAATTAAAAAAGGCGCATTTTTAGGGAATCCTGGAGGTCTTGTTTGGACAAATATGCCCAACTCGCCTTTAAAATTAACGCAGGAGGCTATATTTAGTAAAGTAAATCCAAGAATTGAATTTGGAGAAGATGGCAGAAGAGCGAAGCCGGAGAACATAGAAAAAGAATCATACAAAACTTTAGCAGATATTAAAAAAGACGTACCAGAATTACAAATGCCAGCTGTATGGTTGCCGCATGGTGTATTGGGTATTTCAAATTCTGAAATTGTTAAAATACCTAAAGGGGTATTTGGTCCATTTGAAGAACAATTATTAGTAGGTGACCAAGGACAAAGTAAAATATCTCGTGTATTCATGGAAAAGGTAAAAGGAGAATTACAGGGCTGTGCTTGGGATTTTAGAAGTGGATTTCAATCAGGGGTATTGCGTATGTCATGGGCCAATGATGGATCCTTATTTGTAGGAGAAACAAATAGAGGATGGGGCTCTGCAGGGGAAGCGAACGAAGGAATGCAAAGATTATACTGGAACTCATTCATGCCTTTTGAAATGAAAACAGTGAAGGCAATGCCAGATGGTTTTGAAATAGAATTTACAAAACCAGTAGACAAGAAAAAAGCGACCAATTTATCTTCTTATTTAGTAGAAAGTTTTAATTATAAGTATACGCCAGTATATGGTAGCCCAACCATGAATTTAAAAAAATGTCCTGTGAAAGGCGTGAAAGTATCTGAGGATGGATTGACCGTTCGTATTATTGTGGGTGATTTAAAACAATATTATATCCACAAAATTTCATTAGATGGTATCAGGGATCAGGATAGTTCTTATTCTTTAGTGCATTCAACAGCTTATTATACGTTGAACAATATTCCTGATGGCGCTAGCTTGTCGTTAAAAGATGTAAGTACAAAAAATGTACCCACCGCTACTGTGGCTGTTACAAAAGTAAAAGCAGGTGAAGTAATGACTTATGAGCAAGTTAAACCATTATTAATTCGTAATACTTGTGTGGCTTGTCATAACGCAAATAAAAAATTAGTAGGACCAGGTTTTAATGAAATAGCAAAAAGAAAATATTCAGTGGATAAAATTTTACAACTCATAAAAAATCCACAACCACAAAACTGGCCGGAGTATGCAACGCCGATGGCACCAATGCCACAAGTATCTGAATCAGATGCGCGTAAAATTGCCACTTGGATCAATTCATTAGATAAGTAGTGAAGGAATTCATCAAAATATTGAAAATGCAACCCTATAAAATATATGTGGTTGCATTTTTTGCTTTATTTATTACAAGTAATGTAAAGGCACAAACTAATAGTCCTTTAAAACTTCTTTTTATTGGTAATAGCTTTACCTATCGGAATGGAGGTATTGAAAAGCATATTAAATTAATGGCGGATAATTCTACAAAGCCTATTCCTGTTCAAGCGGATAAGGCAACTAAGGGTGGAGCTACATTAAAAATTCATTTTGGCATTGATTCTGTCCATGAAAAAATTAAGAATGGGAATAATGATATTGTTATTTTGCAGGAGGATATTCCTGAATACAAAGAACATATTATTGCGCCCTTTTTTGAATATGCTACTTTGTTTGAAAAAGAAATTTCCCTATCTAAATCCAAGTTGGTACTTTTTATGGCTTGGCCATATGAAAGATTAAATTGGATAAGTTTGGATGAGATAGTTTCTGCGCACAAATCAATAGCCAAACAATTAAATGCAACAGTGGCTCCGGTAGGTATTGCTTTAGACCGTTCATTGCGCATTCGTCCACAAATGGCCATGTTGGGCAAGGATAAGGAGCATGAAAGTATTCACGGCACTTATTTAGCTTCCTGCGTTATCTATGCCACCCTATTTAATAAAAGTCCCAAAGGGGTGAGCTATTGGCCAGAAGGAATTACAAAACAAGAGGCAAGGTATTTACAGGGCCTATCTTGGAAAACATTGAAGGAATGGAAAAAGAATAATTAAATTTGAATGTATAATTATATATAAGCAACATGAGGAAGCATTTATTTTTTGGACTTGTATGTTTGTTGTTTTTTTCATGTTTAAAGTCAGAAGGGCCGGATGTGAATATTGTCATTCCTAATCCAGCTGTCATCAATTCGGATTCAATTAATTATTTGGCGTTGGGAGATTCTTATACGATTGGCACTTCTATTGATATCGTAGATGGTTTTCCTAATCAAACTTTTCAATTATTAAGAGGAGCAGGGCTTAAAATGAGTTCCCTTCAGATTATTGCTAAAAATGGATGGACCGCAGAGGATTTAAAAAATGGTTTAGCAAATGCAGATAAAAAAGCCGTATATCAAATTGTGACTATTTTGATTGGGGTGAATAATCAATACCAAGGTAAACCAATGAGTGAGTATGAGCCTGTGTTTTTATCCCTACTAAAATCAGCAATTGCATTAACAGGAAATAAACCAAAAAGAGTTTTTATAATGAGTATACCTGATTGGGGAATTACCCCTTTTGCATCAGGAAGAGATCGAAAAGTGATAGCAAATGAGATTGATAATTACAATGTAGTTTGTGAAAATTACGCAAAAGTTTATGGCGCAAATTTTATTAATATCACAGATGCCTATCGTATGGATGGATTTAAAACTGATTATTTAGCGGTGGATGGATTGCATCCTTCCAAATTAGAATATACTAAGTGGGCAATTAAGTTAACCCAACAAATAGTGAATGTATTTGCAGCGGGTGGGTAAGCTTAAATGATTTGATTGGATGATACAATCTTAGTTGACTTGGTAAATATTTATATACCTTTAGTAGACGAATTACTAGTTTTTGATAACTCTGAATCCAAGTTGGATTTGATAGCTGAAAAACCTTATCAAAATCAATTATTAATTTCAAATTTTCACAAATGGAACAAATTAATGAAAAGCATATAGAAATACAATATGTTAGAAGTGATGAAGCTAAAAGAATTATTTCGAGCTTAAGCAACTTGAATCAAGAAGTAATTGCTTCTCATAAAAAAACAAATACCCCATTGGTTATTTCAGTAGATGGTAAAATTGTTCATATCAAACCTGAGGATTTATAATTCCCATTCCCGACTGCCGGCTTCATTTCATTACGCCGGCTTCCTATAAGTTTTTTTACTTTTCTTTCAGGACTGCCGTTTTTCGCTTTGCTCAAAACGTCTTCCTAAATGGCGGGCGTACCCAAAGTCTTCCCTATTCAGGACTGCCGTTTTTCGCTTTGCTCAAAACGTCTTCCTTAACTTCTACGAGGGGCTTACCCAAAGCCTCAACAATCCCGCGTTGCGGTATTGCAGGGCGTTTTTATTTATTTGCTTTTTCGAGCGAGCTCGAATCGCCATAAATTAAAAACGCCCCGACACTTGCGTGTCGAGGCGTTTGTGCCCAGAACAGGAATCGAACCTGCACATCCTTGGCGAACGCTAGATTTTGAGTCTAGTGCGTCTACCAATTCCGCCATCTGGGCAGGGGTGCAATATTACATCATTAACGAAAATCTGCCAAAATACGATCTAGGTATTTTTTCTTGTAGTAATACTCCTTTACTTGCAACATTGCTTCTTTGGTAATATCGATCGAATTACCCTCCAAAATTGCTTTAACAGGTGTGTAAATTGCATTTTGTATGGTTTTTACTTGTTCAGTTACTGTATGTTTCTCGGCATCAGCTTCGGCGTCCATCCAAGCTTCATTTAGATCCATCATTTCCATTAAAAAATCAGGGCTTAAAGCATATTTTTCATCTGATTCCATATATCCCATCACTTCCAATACATAGGGAAGAATTAGCTCCTTATTATTGAGTAAGGTAAAGGCCTTGTTGGCGATGGCCGACTTTTCTAAAGCGATTTCTTGTTCTTCCGTACTCGATTGGGTGAACTTATCTGGATGGGAGGTTCTTTGCAGTTCCATATAGGCCTGCCTTAACTTGGCAGCATCTACCTGAAAACCAATAGGTAATCCAAATAATTCAAAATAGTTCATCTTTTAGGTATTGTATACTTTGTAAAAGTAAGATAATGGAATGTATTGGACTTATTATTCAAGGAAATTTTCAATGATTACAAATGCAGGTAATAGTCCTTGAGTAACGCAATAAATTCAGTGCTGTAGTTGTTGTCTGCATCCTTGATAAATATTTTTATTCTTTTTACCTGCGGAATATCATTTGTTTTTTCTGTATCAATTTGTTCGGGATGCTGCTTTACGAATTTTTGCATGGCACGAATGGGTAAGTTTTTCGCCGTATTGTGCACTAAAACTTCCGCCACTAATTGTAAACCTTGCGCGTCACATAATTTTTGCATCGTATAGGCGCGAAGGGTAGGAACTAATACAAAAAAACTTCCGCCTTCACTTAATAATTTGGTTGCGTTTTCAATTAACACATTCCAAGGAAGTGCAGTGCTATGCGCTGCCGTATTTTTATTTTCATCCGGTGATTTTAAATCGCCTTCATAAAATGGAGGATTGGTGATAATAACATCATAAAGCGTGTTTGCATTTTTGCTATAATTTTGAATGGCATCATGCACTAAGTGAAGTTGGTCAGCCCAAGGACTTAATTTAAAATTACTAGCTGCTTCTGTTGCTGCAGCGGGTTCAATTTCAATAGCAGTAATAGTTGCGTTAATGTTTGCTTGTGCAAGTAGTAAACTTAATAATCCGGTTCCAGCACCGATGTCTAATATTTTATGTGCATTTATTAATCGTTGGTCGCTTGCAGCCCATGCACCAAACAAACATGCATCAGTGCAAACTTTCATTGAAGTATGCGCCTGATGCACGATAAATTTTTTAAACTGAAAAAAAGTATTCGCCACTATTCAGCTGTTAAGCTTGCGCCTAAATATTCTTTATTTAATCTGGCAATGTTTGCAATGGATATTTCTTTAGGACAAGTTGCTTCACAAGCACCTGTATTGGTACATGATCCAAAACCTTCTTTGTCCATTTGTGCGACCATGCTTAATACCCTTGTTTTTCTTTCAGGTTCTCCTTGTGGCAATAAGGAAAGATGTGAAACCTTTGCACTTAAAAATAACATCGCAGAACTATTTTTACATGCAGCTACACAAGCGCCACATCCAATACACATCGCAGCAGCAAAGGCATCATCTGCTTTTGCTTTTTCAATTGGAAGGCTATTGCCATCCACTGCGTTACCCGTATTTACACTGATATATCCACCTGCTTGAATGATTCTGTCAAATGCAGAGCGATCCACTGTTAAATCCTTAACAATAGGGAATGCGTTTGCTCTCCATGGTTCAATCACAATAGTTTCACCATCTTTAAATGCACGCATGTGCAATTGACAGGTGGTGTTTGCTTGCCAAGGACCATGTGGCTTTCCATTAATATATAAGGAACACATTCCGCAAATTCCTTCGCGACAATCATGATCAAAAGCAATGGGTTCGCCACCTTCAGTAATTAATTTTTCGTTTAAAACATCTAACATTTCTAAAAAAGACATTTCATCTGAAATTCCTGCAACATCATAAGTAACAAATGCACCCGGTGCTGTTGCGTTTTTTTGACGCCAAACTTTAACTTTTAAATTCATTGTAGTATGTGACATATCGTAAAAATTATGCTGTATTTATTTAATCTTATTTGTAGTTTCTTTGACTAGGTTTAATCACTTCGTATTTTAATTCCTCTTTATGTAGTGTCCAATCATGCTCGCCTTTATTTTCCCATGCAGCAACATACATAAAGTTTTCGTCGTCTCTCAACGCTTCGCCATCTGGTGTTTGATATTCTTCTCTAAAGTGTCCACCACAGCTTTCATTTCTGTTTAAAGCATCTACACACATTAATTCTCCTAGTTCAATAAAGTCAGCAACGCGATTTGCTTTATCCAATTCAGGATTGTATTCATTTATTTCACCAGGGATTCTAACATCACTCCAGAATTCTTTTTTCAATGCTTGCACATCGGCAATGGCTTGCTTTAATCCAGCTTCGCTTCTTGACATGCCACACTCATTCCAGATAATCTTACCCAAACGCTTATGGAAACTTTCTACAGATTGTTTGCCATTAATGTTTTTCAAAGATGCGATTCGATCCGCAACTTTTTTAGCAGCTTCCTCAAATGCAGGATGTGTCGTAGGTATTGCAGCATTGTAAATTGCATCCGCTAAATTATTTCCAACCGTATAAGGCGCTACAAAATAACCATCTGCCAAACCTTGCATTAAAGCACTCGCACCTAAACGGTTGGCACCATGGTCACTAAAGTTCGCTTCTCCTAATGCATATAAACCTGGAACAGTTGTTTGTAATTCATAATCAACCCAAAGGCCACCCATGGTATAATGCACTGCTGGATAAATACGCATAGGTACTTCGTATGGATTTTCGCCAGTGATTTTTGCATACATATTAAATAAGTTGCCATATTTTTCATTCACAACTTCTTTACCCAATGCAGTGATTTCATCAGCACTCACATTGGTTAAACCTTGTTTGCTCACTTCTATCTTACCATATCTTTGAATAGCTGCTGCATAATCTAAGTATACTGCTTGCTTTGAAGTTCCTACACCATGACCCGCATCACATCTTTCTTTAGCCGCACGAGATGCAACATCACGTGGTACTAAATTTCCAAAAGCAGGGTAGCGACGCTCTAAAAAATAGTCTCTATCTTCCTCTGGTATTTCGTTTGCTTTTCTTGTTTCCCCCAAATTTTTAGGTACCCAAATACGTCCGTCATTTCTTAATGATTCAGACATCAATGTTAATTTGGATTGATGATCACCACTTACAGGAATACAAGTTGGGTGAATTTGTGTAAAGCAAGGATTTGCAAAATAAGCACCTTGCTTATGCGCTTTCCAAGCAGCAGTTACATTCGATCCCATCGCATTGGTGGATAAATAATAAACGTTACCATATCCGCCAGAACATATTAAAACAGCATGTCCAAAATGTTTTTCAAGTTCACCAGTGATTAAATTACGCGCAATAATACCGCTCGCTTTCCCATCAATTTTAACCACATCTAACATTTCATGTCTGGTGTGCATGGTTACATTCCCTAATGCCACTTGACGCTCCAATGCTTGATAAGCGCCTATTAATAATTGTTGCCCAGTTTGACCTGCAGCATAAAAAGTTCTTTGTACCTGTGTGCCACCAAAACTACGGTTGCTTAATAATCCACCATACTCTCTTGCAAAAGGAACCCCTTGTGCCACACATTGATCAATGATATTCGCACTTACTTCCGCTAAGCGATGTACATTGCCTTCACGCGCACGGTAGTCACCTCCTTTAATAGTATCATAAAATAAACGGAAAACGCTGTCACCATCATTTTGATAATTTTTTGCTGCATTAATTCCACCTTGTGCTGCAATACTATGTGCACGTCGCGGAGAATCCTGAAAACAAAAAGCTTTTACTTTATATCCTAATTCTCCCATGGCAGCAGCAGCTGATGCGCCTGCAAGTCCAGTCCCAACAATAATGATTTCCATTTTTCTTTTGTTGGCAGGGTTTACTAGTTTACAATGGCCTTTGTAGTCGACCCATTTGTCATCTAGTTTTCCGGAAGGTATTTTTGAATCTAACATATTGAATCTTTTAACGATCGGTTTAGAATAAGTTTTTTTAAAATTAATTTACCCATTTAAAATAAAAACTGATGGGCATCATTGCAAAAGCCAATGGAATAATAATTGCAAAGCCATAGCCAATAGCACTGATTAATATATGGTATCTTTTGTTATGTACCCCAATTGTTTTGAATGCACTTTGAAATCCGTGTGCCAAATGATAAGCTAGTGAACCACAAGCCAAAACATAAAGAATAACTACCAATGGATTTTCAAAAATCAATTGCATTTCTCCATATAAATTATGATACTCCACACCATTTAATATAAAAGTGTCTAGTGCTTTTATATTTCCAATACCACCCAAACGACTTGGTGTCCAAAAATGATAAATGTGCATGATTAAAAACATCAAAAGAAGCGTACCTAATATAGCCATGCTACGGCTGTACCATTTACTTCCTTTAGAATAATTTACGGCATAACCAACGGATCTTTTACTTCTGTTTTCCAAGGTTAACATGTATCCTTGAATAATGTGTAAAAAGATACCTAGGAATAATCCAATTTCTAAAATGCGGGGCACTACAAAACTGCCCATAAAATGACCAGCTTTATTAAACATCAAACCGCCATCCATTGCCCAAATACAAGCATTTAATCCGGCGTGTACCACTAAAAATAAGATTAAGAATATTCCTGTGAAAGCCATTACTAATTTTTTCCCGACAGAGGAAGTAAACATTTGCTTAAAAGTCATAGTAAGATGTGTTTTAAAATCGATGCAAAAGTACGCATGAATTTCGAGCTTGTTAAATTTCGTTTAACAATTTTATGCTGATTTAAAAAAATGGGAACAAGGGGTGGAAATGTTACTATTTCGTTTTCGTTTCACCTTCGGATAATTGAAAAAGGGCTGTTTAGATAAGTTATCAACCGCTTGCATAAAAATCGAATAAAAACCATTTTTAGGCCTAATTTTATGCCATGATAAAAGTCCTTACCATTCTTTGGAACAGCTTCAAAATGGCCTTGCAAGAGTTAAGAGTCAATAAACTCCGTACTTTTTTATCCTTATTTGGCATAACCATTGGAATTTTTTGCATTATCGGTGTTCTAGCAACGATCGATAGTTTGCAAACAAAAATTAAAAGTGATTTATCAAGCTTTGGGAATAACACGATATATATAGACAAATGGAGCTATGGCGGCGGCGGCGGTGAAGGTGATTATCCATGGTGGAAATACATGAAGCGTCCAAGTATGAAAGTGAGTGAGATGGAAACAATTCAGAAAAAGAGCTATCTAGCTTCCAATATTGCGTTTTTTGTTTCTAGTCAACAACCTTTTTCTTACGAAGAGAATGTGTTAAAAGGGGTTCTTTTATATGGCATCACCAATGATTTTAATAAAATTCAAGCCTTTAATATTGCGTATGGTAGGTACTTTAAGGATACAGATTTTGAAAGAGGTGTTCCTTTTGGGGTTATCGGATATGAAGTTGCTTCAGAGTTATTCGGGAAACCTGAAAAAGCGTTAGGTAAAACTGTTTCTTATAGGGGTCGTCGTTTAGCCGTGATTGGAATCATTGAAAAGCAGGGTAGTTCCATGTTGGGTGGTTTTGATTATGACAAGTCATGTATCGTTACCTATAATTATTTTGCTTCTGTATTTAATCCAGATAATTCAAGTCCCTATATCATGGTACAAGCTAAGCCAGGTATACCTTCTAAGGCTTTGCAAGATGAATTGAATGGGGTGATGCGTCAGTTAAGAAAATTAAGTCCAACCCAGGAAGATAATTTCACATGTAATGATGTGGCGCAATTTAAAGATCAAATTGAAAGTGTATTTGGTTCAATAAATAGCGGTGGCTGGGCAATTGCAGGCTTGTCATTAATTGTGGGTGCTTTTGGGGTTGCAAATATTATGTTTGTAACCGTGAGAGAAAGAACCAGCCAAATTGGATTAAAAAAAGCGATTGGTGCGAGAAGTTCAACGATACTTTATGAGTTTTTATTAGAGAGTGCTTTCTTATGTATTATTGGTGGATTGGTGGGATTGTTCTTGGTATGGATTTTAGCATTGGCACTAAGTACGGTACTTCCATTTGCTATAACCATAGCCCCTAGTATTATATTTTTAGCATTATCTATATGTATAATTTTAGGGGTGATTGCGGGTATTATTCCGGCATCTATTGCTTCAAAAATGAATCCGGTAGATGCAATAAGAACAAAGTAAACATCGTATTTTTTTAAGCTTTATCTTTGCAGGGTGAATCAACCCATTACCATACTTGCCATTGAATCTTCCTGTGACGAAACAGCCGCATCCGTGATTGTGGATGGTCAAATTTTATCCAATTTTATTGCTAATCAAACGGTACATGAAAAATATGGGGGTGTCGTACCTGAATTAGCCAGTAGGGCACACATGGAAAATATTGTTCCTGTGGTAGATGCAGCACTAAAAAAAGCATTTCCTGAATTAACACGCAATGCACAATTAGCGAAATTAAATGCCATCGCATTTACACAAGCCCCAGGATTAATTGGTAGTTTATTGGTAGGAGCGCAATTTGCAAAATCAATGGCATTGGCATTAAATATTCCACTCATCGCAGTGCATCATATGCAAGCGCATGTATTGGCAAACTTAATTGATGACCCCAAACCTAATTTTCCTTTTTTATGTTTAACAGTAAGTGGGGGTCATACGCAAATAGTAAAATGTGTGAGTGCTTCTGAAATGCATATTTTGGGTGAAACCATTGATGATGCTGCAGGAGAGGCCTTTGATAAAATTTCAAAATTATTAGGACTCCCATATCCGGGTGGCCCAGTTTTAGATAAGTTAGCACAGCTTGGAAATCCGAAAGCATTTGTTTTTGCAAAACCACAGGTGCCCAATTTGGATTTTTCATTTAGCGGTTTAAAAACGAGTGTGTTGTATTTTTTACAAAAACAATCTCCAGAATTTATCCAAGAAAATTTAAATGATTTATGTGCATCGGTTCAGTATACTATTATTGAAATTTTATTAAAAAAGCTAAAAAAGGCGATGCAAGAAACTGGAATTAAGGAAGTATGTATTGCAGGGGGCGTAAGTGCCAATAGCGGACTACGTAAAGCCATGGAACAATTAGGAAAAGACACGCATTCAGCTACCTTTTTACCCAAATTCGAATATTGTACGGATAATGCGGCAATGATTGCAATAACAGCTCACTTTAAGTATATGGCGGGTAGTTTTGAACCATTGACCACCTCAGCATCTGCTAGGTCAAGTTGGGCCTAAACTTAATGAAGCAGGTTTAAAAAATTCAAATTAACTTTGCAACCTCAAAATAGATCAAAAAATGATTAGTGCTAGAAATGTCACATTGGCTTATGGTAAGCGTGTTTTATTTGATGAAGTAAATGTAAGCTTCACAAAAGGCAATTGCTATGGGATCATCGGAGCCAACGGTGCAGGTAAATCTACTTTTATTAAAATATTAAGTGGTGAAATTGAACCGAATAAAGGGATGGTCGAAATTACCCCAGGGGAAAGAATGGCGGTATTGAAACAAAACCAATTTGAATTTGATGAGCAAACAGTATTGAATACGGTCATGCAAGGTCATAAGCGTATGTGGGATGTGATGCATGCCAAAGATGCTTTATATGCAAAGGAAGATTTTACGGAAGAAGATGGATTAAAAGCTGGGGAATTAGAAGCAGAGTTCGGTGAAATGGGTGGCTATGAAGCAGAAAGTAACGCGGGTAGTTTATTGAGTGACTTGGGCGTGAAGGAGGATATGCACCAAAGTTTAATGAAGGATATTCCAAGCAATTTTAAATTGCGTGTGTTATTAGCACAATCGCTTTTTGGGAATCCTGATATCTTATTATTGGATGAGCCTACGAATGGTTTGGATATTGAAACCATCGGATGGTTAGAGAATTTTTTAGCAGACTATCAAAACATTGTATTGGTAGTGAGTCACGATCGTCACTTTTTAGATACCGTGTGTACGCATGTGGCTGATGTGGATAGATCAAAAATTAAAACCTTTTCAGGTAACTATACTTTCTGGTATGAATCATCACAATTGATGGCGCGTCAAATGAATGATAAAAATAAAAAGAACGAAGATAAGCGTGCTGCTTTATTAGATTTCATCGCACGTTTCTCTGCGAATGCAAGTAAGAGTAAGCAAGCAACTTCAAGGAAAAAAGCCTTGGAAAAATTAACCATCGAGGAAATTGAACCATCGAACAGAAAGTACCCTGGTATTATATTTCAGCCATTGCGCGAAGTGGGAAATCAAATTTTGAATGTAGAAAAATTAAGAAAAGAAGTAGATGGCCGTGTGTTATTTAAAGATGTTTCTTTTTCAGTAAGTAAGAATGATAAAATTGCATTTTTAAGTAAGGATGCTTTAGCGATAACTTATTTCTTTGAAATTATTAATGGAAAAGGAGTAGCAGATAGTGGTAGTTTTGAATGGGGTACCACCATTACAAAAGCATACTTGCCGATGGAACATAATGAGGAGTTTTTGCAACCTTTAAGTTTAATGGATTGGTTAAGACAATTTGTTCCAGCCAATGTGACTGATGCTGACGAGCCATTTATCAGAGGCTTTTTAGGTAAGATGTTATTTAGTGGGGATGATGTCATGAAAAAATCAAATGTATTAAGTGGGGGCGAAAAAGTGCGTTGTATGGTGAGCAAGATGATGTTACAGAATCCGAATGTGGTGGTGCTAGATCAGCCGACCAACCACTTGGATTTGGAAAGTATCCAAAGTTTCAATGAAGGATGTCAAAATTTCCCTGGGGTGGTATTGATGACGTCTCATGACCATACTTTCATGCAAACCGTGGCAAACAGGGTGATTGAATTAACGCCTAAAGGAATTATTGATCGATTAATGACTTTTGACGAGTATATGGAGGACAAAAGGGTGCAGGAATTAAGGGCGGAATATTACGCTTAACCAGTGTTCAAGTCGAATCTATTGGCATGAAAACCAATATTTTAGCCTTTTTCACCCCCAATTGCACTAAATCTATAAAAAAACACTAAAATAAATGGGAGGGTAATTGATATTTACTTACCTTTGCCGTCCGTAAAAAATAATTTTCTCATGGCTAGAGTATGTCAGATAACAGGAAAGAAACCGATGACTGGAAACAGTGTATCGCATTCTAATATTAAGACAAAGCGTCGTTTTCTTCCGAATTTACAAAAGAAGCGCTTCTATTTTATAGAAGAAGATCGTTGGATCACGCTTAAAGTATCAACTGATGCTTTAAGAACCATCAATAAAAATGGTTTAGCAGCAGTGGTAAAGGGTCTAAGAGCTGATGGCGAAAAGATCTAAACAACCAATTAATTAAGTATAATATATAATATACCATCATGGCAAGGAAAGGAAACAGAGTTCAAGTAATATTAGAGTGCACAGAGCACAAGACTACAGGTTTACCTGGAACTAGTCGTTATATTACTACTAAGAACAAAAAGAACACCCCAGATCGTTTGGAGTTCAAAAAGTATAATTCAATTTTGAAAAAAGTAACAGTTCACAAAGAAATTAAATAATCATGGCAAAGTCAGCATCGAAAAACGCAAAAGTAAAGGATCTTAAGGCTTCTGCTGAAGCAAAAAACTGGACTAAAGTAGTTAAAGCTATTCGTAGCCCAAAAACTGGTGCTTATACCTTTAAAGAGTCTATCGTTCACAAAGATCTTGTTAAAGAATTCTTAGCGAAGTAGTTTTTTCATTGTTCTTTTTAAAAGACAATGTGATCTAACATAAAATTTTTAAGTCCTCTCTCGTTATTCGAGAGGGGATTTTGTTTTTATTGGAATCAATTAGTACATCGGCTGCAGTAGGAATGTTATTTTACTTAAATTTACACCATGAGTTTTTTAGGAAAGTTATTTGGGAAAAAAGAGAAGGAGTCCTTAGACCAAGGCTTAGAAAAAACAAAACAAGGTTTTTTTGAACGCATTTCTAAAGTCATCATTGGTAAAACAACGGTGGATGATGCTTTGTTGGATGAACTAGAGGAAGCCTTGATTGGAGCAGATGTTGGCGTGGATACAACACTTTCACTCATAGAACGCATACAAGAACGTGTAAAAAAGGAAAAGTATGTTTCCACTTCAGAATTAAACAAACTATTGCATGATGAAATAGTGAGTTTGTTAGTGGATGCACCCTCGGATCAAATGGGCTTTGAACCTCCTGCGAATAAAAAACCATATGTCATTTTAGTGGTTGGCGTAAATGGGGTTGGTAAAACTACGACCATTGGTAAATTAGCGCATCAATATAAGCAATCAGGCAATCAAGTAATTTTGGGCGCTGGAGACACGTTTAGAGCAGCAGCTGTTGATCAGTTAACTATTTGGAGTGAACGTGTAGGTGTTTCAATTGTGAAACAGAATATGGGTTCAGATCCAAGTGCAGTTGCATTTGATACGGTACAATCAGCCATCGCAAAAAATGCGGATGTGGTGATTATAGATACTGCTGGTCGATTGCATAACAAAGTGCACTTGATGGATGAGTTGAATAAAATTATGCGTGTGATACAAAAACAATTACCTGAGGCACCGCATGAAGTATTATTGGTCCTTGATGGTTCCACTGGTCAAAATGCATTAGAACAAGCGAAACAATTCATGTCGGTTACGAATGTAAACGCTTTGGCCATAACAAAATTAGATGGAACTGCAAAAGGCGGTGTGGTATTAGCAATCGCACATCAATGTAAAATACCAGTAAAATATATTGGTGTTGGAGAACAAATTCACGACTTGGTTTTATTTGATAAAAACGAATTCGTGGATTCCTTGTTTACCTTAAAAAAGGAATAAATATATTAGGATGAACAGCTAATTATATTGAAGCCTTATTTTATCGTATAGCGAATTCCAATACCTCCCCAACCTAAATCAAAATAACTAGCACCCACAAAATTAAAAGCAGGTTGGATATCCACGCTTAAGTTAATGGGTGCGTTTTTTAATTTATAATCAAGTCCTAACATACCATCTGCACCAACAGCAACTCCCGCACTTTTTGATTGGTTGTTGAGCTTATATTTTTCACTCCACAAATTAAAATGACCACCATAACCAATATACCAAGTAAGGTTTTCGGCATTGGCAAATGGGGTAAATTTTTCATTTAATAGGGTTAATTGAAAACCATCTATTGAAATAAAACCTATCCCTTCTACTGCTTTATTTCGCGTATAAAAGCTTCTGTAACTAATAGCGCCAGGGTTTAATTTAAAACCGATCGCTTTTTTATATGGACTTGTATATTGATCAGTGCTAGCTTGGCTATTTGCAAAGTAAGTGACAAACAAAAAGCATAGGGTTATAGTAATTCGGGTTAATTTCATATTTATCCTTTAGGGGTACACAAATTTAAGGGTAAATGTTTTTCAAATTTGTTTAATAATTGCTAAAATTGTCAAAAACAAGGAGGAGTGGAGCTATGAAATCTTGTGAATAATGTTTAGGTTTGTAGCATGTATAGTTTTCAAGAATTATCGGAAAAATTTAATAAGGAATTTGACCATCCTCATTTTCCTGAAAGCCCTAATACCTTGTATGCACCTGGCGAATATTTTTTAAATATTGGGGGCAAACGTATTAGACCTGTGATGTGTTTACTGGGTAATGAACTATTTAGTGACATACATACAGATGCCTATCAATTAGCCAACGCGGTTGAATTGTTTCACAATTTTACATTGGTCCATGATGATATGATGGATGCCGCAAGTTTGCGTAGAGGAAAAACCACCGTACATATTAAA
>Ga0209596_1001596_pt1 | contig 19399 bp, 31 predicted proteins | sample M_130807_MF_Meta_FD_187314 | JGI IMG/M metagenome (GOLD analysis project Ga0209596, IMG submission 187314) | Freshwater microbial communities from Lake Montjoie, Canada to study carbon cycling - M_130807_MF_MetaG (SPAdes) (version 2) | ecosystem: Environmental > Aquatic > Freshwater > Lake...
CCCCGACGACAAGGAAACCATGGCGATGTCGAAACAGTTCATCCACGACGTAGGACAGCCGCGGGCCGTGGAGCGCGCGATGATCTCGGTGCACATCGAAGACGGAATGGTGCCGCCCCACGACTGGGACAAGCTCGTGCTGGCAAGCGGCGTGACGCTCATCGACTCCGAGAACATCAAAGAAATCCTCTCAGCGAAGAAGCCGTGAGCACGCCGGCAATCATCGTTTGCACGGTCAATGGCGCGTGCCTAGACGTGATGACCGCGTCGCTCAACGCCTACGTTCCGCGCGACGTAGAGCGGTATGTGCATCACAAAGTCGGCAAGAACTTCGGAGACGCCTACAACTTTGCCGCGCGCGAAGCCTTCAAGCGGCACGACGAGATTCTGGTGTGCAACGATGACATCGTGTTTACCCCGACGACGTGGGCTGTTCTCCTCGCGGACGTGGCGCATCTGCGCAAGGTCGTGCCCGATCTCGGCTACGTCGCGACGCGCTCGGACTACGCGCGCGGCGAGCAGAACGTGCGCAGCGGGCGCGGAAAAATCGACTTCCTGCGCTACCAGTCCGAGCGACATATCGTCGAGACGCCGGTTATCGCGCCGATTTGCGCGTGGATTCACCGCGACGCGTGGGTTGATTTCCCGCCGATAAATTGGTTCTCGGATGACGTGCAATGCGCCGACATGAAGCGGCGGCACTTCATCTCGCGGGCCTACGTGCACCACGTCGGCTCGCAGACCTGCGGGCAAGACGCGCAACGATGCTACGAGGACGCGGAGCCGTGGCTGATCGCGAACCGGCCGGAGCTGCACGCGCGGTTTTATTTTACAGGCGGCGCATAAGTATGGCAGCCGTGCGAGACTTCGACCCGACGCAGATTAACTCCGACTTCTCGGCGATACTTTTGCAGGCGGGCGTCTCGTTCACGTATCAGGGGGTTTCGGTCACCGGCATCTGGTCGTCCTCGCGCGATGCGTTCTCGGAGTTTGAGGACCAGCGCCGCACCGACAGCAAGTTCACGGTGTTTCTTTTGACGTCGAGCGTCAGCGCCACGCCGCAAGTCACCCAGACGCTTTCTCGCTCCAGCATTACCTACTTCATCGAGCGCGTGACCTTGGACGCCGAGGGCGCGGGCTGCGAAATCGAAGTTTGCAAGTCGATATGATCGACATCGAAACCAGTTTCTCGCGGCTGGAATATCAGCTCGCTCGACTCGCCGACGCGGCAAAGGTGGACCTCGGGCTGGTCATCAAAGAGGAAGCGAAATACGCGATTCAGACTATCGTGAAATTCACGCCTCCCAAGAGCAAGCAGCAGGGCGCGAACGCGGTGCGCGCGGATTTCAGCAGGCTCGCGGAACCGTTGGTTTTCGAAGACCTGCAAGCGAAGGCAACCAAGGGCGGATTCTACAAGTCGATGGCGCGATACGTCCGCACCCGAGACGTGGAGAAGCTGCGCGCGCTTTTCCGCAATCCGAATCTGACGTATTATTACGGCAGGCCGTTGCTCGAAAACGAAGACGCGTTGCTTAAATACAAGAAAGACCAGCAGAGACCGTGGCGCAGAATCAAAGGCAAGCCGCGAGCACTCGCGTTTGGTGCGGATTTCCGCAAAGTTAGGTCAATCATGGAGGACCGCGTGGGCTGGACCGTCAGCGGCTGGAACTCATCGGCTAAAGTAACCGGCGCGCGCTACAAGAAATTCAGCGACAAGCTCAAGGCGCAGGCAGGCGGAAACATTCGCTTCGGCTCAGTGCAATCGAGCTTCGGGCCGCAGCCGTTCATCAAGGCCACGGCGCACAACGTGAAGATTCCGAACTATCAGCGGATGATCGACGCGGCCATAAATTCACGCGTCAGAACGACCGCGAAGAAAGTCGCCGCCGTTCTGGCGAATCGCGCCGTCAATCTCGGCTTCACCCGCGTCGGCGGAGCAATGCCAATAAAAACAGCAGCCGCATGAGCACACGCACCAACATCCGCACCGCGACGGCGAACGCTCTCACCGGCGCGCTCGTCGTGCCGACCGCCAACATCCTTCGCGGGCGCAATAACACCATCGCCAGCATCTCGTTTCCCGCCGCCGCCGTTTACGCGGTCAGCGAGCAGATCGAGGTGCGCACGCTCGGGCCGAGTAACCGGACGCAATACCGGCAGCTTCAGCTCATCGTTGATTACTTCACTGCCGAGAGCGGAACCTATTTGATCGACGACCTTTTCGACACCGGAAGCGCCGCGGTCGAGGCCGCGGTTCTCACCGACGTGACGCTCGGGGGCCAGTGTCGCGATCTCCATTTGACGAGCGTGGATTATGTGATCGAGCCAGACGAGGACAGGCGCTTCGGCACGGCTCGGCATACTTTTAACTGCATCTATTTAACCACCGACTAAAATGGCAAACCATCTCGGCCGCGAAGGCCTCGTCAAAGTCTCAAGCACCACCATCGGCGAGCTGCGCAACTACGCACTCAGCCATTCTTCGGACACGGTCGAGGATTCAGTGATCGGCGACACCTACCGCACGCGTCTCGCGACGATGAAAACTTTCAGCGTATCGGGCGATCTCTACTGGGACGAGACCGATGCCGGACAACTTCTGATCACCATCGGAAGCTCGGTCACGCTCAACCTTTACCCAGAGGGCGCGGACACCGGCGACCGGTATTATTCCGGCGCGGCTATCGTGACCAAATTCGACATTTCCGCCAGCTTTGACGGCATCGTCGAGGGCTCCATCGCATTCGAGGGAAATGGCGCGCTGAGCACGTTGACGGCTTAATTTCGCAGTAAAAAACACACACAACACATGGAAGCAATCGACCTCGTAAGAGAACACTTCGCCTCCCTCGGCACGCGCAAAATCGACGTGCCCGAGTGGAAGCTCGTCGTCCACGCATCGCCGGTCACGCTCGGCGAAAAGAACCGGCTCTATCGTCGAAGCAAAGAAAACGACATGGAGCTGCTCGTGGACATCTTGATTATGAAGGCCACGGACGAGCACGGCGCGAAGCTGTTCACCATCGAGCACAAGCCGACGCTCTTGAACAAGGCTGACAGCAACGTCGTCGGACGCATCGCCAACGCCATTCTGGCCGACAACGCGCCGAGGGTTGATGACTTAAAAAACTGATTTACGGCGGGGAGGCCGCCGACTTCCTCGCCGTGTATGCTCTCGCGGACCGTCTCGGCAAATTCGCAAGCGAGGTTCTCGCCATGCCAGCGCAGGAATTGAACGGCTGGCTCGTTTACATCGAACACCAAAACCGGAAATCAAAACATCATGGCTGAAGCTACATTCACATTACGCGCGGTTGATTCGACGAGGGCGGCATTTGCGAGCGTGCAGAATTCCCTGACGAAGATTCATTCGACGGCGAAAGCAGTGAGCACAGGCATTGCTAGTTTCTTTGGACTTCGCGCCCTTCTGTCAGTCGGGAGAAGCGTCAACGCAATGATGGAAGACGTTGAGGCGAATTCGCAAAAGTTTGCGCTTACATCCGATGAATTAAACAAACTGACGCGAGTAACTGGAGCGGTCGATCAAGGAGTAATGTTTTTGAAAAAAGGATTGGTTTTCGCAGCCGATGCAGCTCTCAACCTAAAAGATCAAATTTTCGGAGTCAGCAAAGTTGAGTCCTTCAGCATTGCCGATAAAATAAGGGCTGACAAAGATGTTCCAAAAATTGCGGAAGCAACAAAGCAACTCGAAGAATTAAAAAACACTTTTAATTCGCTTGGACAAACTACCAATGAAAAATTCAAACAGCTTTTTACGGACATTGGAAAAATTCAAGCGAGGCCAAATGATCCGGCAAAAAGTTCCTCACTCAATTCTTTGGAAAAAGAAGTAGAGGTGCAGAAATTAGTTAATGAATGGCGAGTAATTAGTTTTAACTCTTTGGAAAATTACAACAAAGCCGTTGAGGATAGCAATAAAGTACTGGATCAATACAACTTTTCGCTGCTAAACGAAAAACAGCAGCAAGCTCAAGTCAATGCTGAGCTGACACAGCTCCTTGCTCTGCGTCGCGCGGATGAAGCCTTAATAGCAAATAGAGACACATCTAAAAAAATGCTAACAGTGGATGAAGTTGAAGCGATTGAGAGAATGCTTGTTGCTCTTCCAAAAATAAACGAACTCATCGGCAAGCGTAAGGTTTTGGAAACCGATCTCCAAATCATCGCGCGCAAATCTGGCGACATCATCGCAAGCGGATTCGAGGACGCGATTTTCAGCGGGAAAAAGCTCGGCGAGGTCATCCGGTCGCTCGGGATGGATTTGATGCGGATGATCTTTAATCAGACCGTGACCGCTCCGCTGGCAGCAGGAATCAGCGGCGCGATCCTGAAGGGCTTCCGCGCCGAGGGCGGACCCGTCGGCGCAGGCGGTGCCTACATGGTCGGAGAAAAAGGCCCCGAGCTATTCGTACCCAGCTCCTCTGGCAGCATCGTGCCGAACGGCGCAATGGGCAGCAGCGGCGGATCTGCGGGCGGCGTGACCGTGAACTACAACATCGCGGCCGGAGTCAGTCGTTCGGAGCTGGTGCCAATCCTCGAACAAGAGCGGCGGCGCCTCAAGGCCGAGATTCCCGACATGGTGCGACGCGGGGGCGGCTACCGTGCAGCGTTCGCTTAAACGTCATGGCTATCTCCTACCCACTCACGCCGCCCGATCCGTTCTACCTCTCGCGCTTGTCGCTCACGGGCGTCTCGGCGGTGTCGCGCAACACGTCGCCCTTCACTCTGCAAACGCAGCAATACAACCACGCAGGCCAAGCGTGGCTTGGCTCGGTTGATTGTCCACCGATGACTCGCGCGGATGCCGAGACGATGATCGCCTTCTTGCTGTCGGCGCAGCGCGGCACGTTTCTTTTTCAGGACTACGCGAACGCAAATCCACGCGGCGCAATTACTGGCACGCTTACGGTCTCAAGCGCGACGGCGAACAGCACGACGCTGACGATGATCAACACCGGCGGATCGGGCGTGTTTGCGGTCGGCGACTGGCTGCAAATCTCCACCTCGCTTTACAAGGTTATCAAAGCCGATGGCGGCGGATTGATCGTGGATGTCTTTCCGGTGCTGCGCAAAAGTTACGCAGCCACGACGGCAATCGTGAAGACGAACGCAAAAGGCGTTTTCCGTCTTGCGCAGCCGACGACGGAGTGGTCAATCGAACTGGCGAGCGTTTACGGCATCAGCTTTTCAATCGTCGAGGACGTCGAGTCATGAGCATAACCACAGCAGGACGCGGACTCACAAACGATATGGTGACGGAGGTGAGCGCATCGCAGCTCTCGCCGATTCTGCTCGCTTCGCTATCCTTCGCGACGCCGGTGCACATCTGGACCGGCTACGGAACCATTACGGTCGGCAGCACGGCGTATCTTGGAATCGGCACGCTCGGCTCGATCTCGCCGATTGAGGAGACGACGGACCTCGCGGCGCGGGGCATTTCCATGCAGCTCTCTGGCGTTCCCACGGCGATGCTGGCCGTTGCGCTGACCGAAAATTATCAGGGCAGGGAGTGCTCGGTTCTCTTCGGCGCGCTTCAATCCAGCGGCGCACTGGTGTCGTCGCCGGTCACGATCTTCTCGGGGCGGATGGACGTAATGAGCATCAACGACGACGGGCAAAACGCTACGATTGGCATGAGCGCCGAGAACAAGCTGGTGGACTTCCGCCGCCCGCGTGAAGTTCGCTACACCGACCAAGAACAGAAAAACCTTTTCCCTTCCGACAAGGGACTGGAATTCGTCACCGCGATTCAGGAAAAGCAAATCTACTGGGGCAACGCCAAGCTCGTCGCGCCGGTGAATGAAGGCGGCGGCGAGAGCGAGCGCACCGGCTACGAATGAACATGGCCACGCGCTGCAATAACTGGCCGGACCTGCTCACGGCTTACATCGAGCGCAAGCGGCACGAGGCTTTCGCGTGGGGCTCCAACGATTGCTGCCTCTTTGCGGCAGACTGGGTGCAGATCGCAACTGGCCGCGACATCGCCGCGCAATGGCGCGGGCAATACGCAAGCGCGCTATCGGCGCATCGAGCACTCAATCGAGGCGGCGGAATCGAGCGCCTTGTCGATGAAGCGGGAGGGGCGCAGATCGCGACCGCGCTTGCTCGTCGCGGCGATCTCGTGGCGCAGGACGGCGGCGACGGCGTCGCGCTGGGCATCTGCATCGGCAGCGTCGCGGCTTTCCTCGCTCGCGATGGATTGCAATTCGTGACATTCCCGAACGCAAGAGTCTGGAGATTTTAACCATGCCACAAGTCATCGTAAATGCAGCGTATTACCTCTGGCTCGGTGTAAATGCGGTGGCTGGTGCAGGGGCGTTGAGTCAGGCCGCAGCGATTGCCACGGTGCAATTCATCGCCGTTACCGCCGCGTCAATGGCCGCGTCGAAGCTCCTTGCGCCCAAGATGCCGAGCTTTTCCGACTCGTCGCTCTCGGAGCGCGGCCAGATGGTGCGTTCTCCGATTGCGGCGCGGTCAATAATTTACGGTCGCTGCCGCGTCAGCGGGACTATCGTTTACATTTCGACGACGGGCACGAAAAACGAATACCTCCATCTCGTCGTCGCTCTGGCCGGCCACGAGGTCGAGGCAATCGACACGATTTATTTCAACGATGAAGAGGTGCCATTGACAGGGAATCAGCCGACCGGATTTTACTCGGGCGTGGCGCTCATCAATAAAAAGCGCGGAGTGCCGAATGACACAGCGGACGCGGATTTGATCGCCGCTACCGTCAATCTCACAGACGGCAAGTGGACATCAGATCACAAGCTGTCTGGCATCGCCTACCTCTACGTTCGCCTGACGTGGGACGCCGAGAAATACCCGAGCGGAATCCCGAACATCAGCGCCGTCGTGCGCGGTAGAAAGGTCTTCGACCCGCGCACGAGCACCACCGCCTATTCAGCCAACGCCGCGCTCTGCTTGCGCGATTACCTCACGAACTCGCTCGGCATGGGGATGACGACTGCGGAGATGGACGACACCGCGTTTGGCGTCGCGGCAAACATATGCGATGAGAACGTCGAGATTAAGCCGGTGACGGTGCCAGCAACCGAGGAAAACCGATACGAGGCAAACGGCGTCGTCTCGACCAGCGCATCGCCCGACGAGAACATTGGCAAGTTGCTTTCTGCGATGGGCGGACTGATCGCCTACACCGGCGGCAAGATCGCGCCTTACGCTGCGGCCTACCGAATCCCGACCGTGACGTTCAGCGAGAAGCATTTTGTGGGGCCGATCAGCGTGCAGACGCGCACCAGCGCGCGAGACCGCGTGAACTCGGTGAAGGGCGTTTACCTCAGCGAAATCAACAACTGGCAGGTGACGGACTTCCCGACGATCACGGATGCCGCCTACGTTTCCGACGACAACGGGAGCGTTTTTTTCCGCGACGTGGTTCTGCCGTTCACGACTTCCTCGTCGTGCGCACAGCGCCTCGCGGTCATCGAGCTTCGCCGAGCTCGCGAGGAAATCACGATGTCGGCGCGCTTCCGACTAGAGGCGATGCAAGTGCGCGCAGGCGACACAGTGATGATCACCAACTCAAAGCTCGGATTTTCCTCAAAGGTCTTCGAGGTCATGGAGTGGAACTTTGCGAGCGGCGGAAATCCTCCCGAGGTCTTCGTGGACATGACGCTGCGAGAAACCGACTCGTCGGTCTATTCGTGGAACGTCACGGATGAAATCTACACGGCAGGCGCGCTCAACACGACGCTGCCGGACCCGTTCACAATCAGCGCGCCGAGCGGCCTCACGCTGACGGCTAACGGCACCACGCAGCTCATCCAAGCCGACGGCACGGCGCTGCCTCGCATCCTTGTGGCGTGGACCGCGCCCGCCGAGGCGTTCATTCAATCTGGCGGCGTAGTGGGCATTGAATACAAGGAGAGCACGTCAGCCACGTATCTCACATGGAGCCGCGTCGGAGGAGACCAGACGCGCGACTACATTTCGAGCGACGTGAAGATCGGTCTGACCTACGACGTGCGAATTTACGGCGAGTCTTATTTCGGCGTCTCTACGAGTTACCTCACGGCGCAAACAGGCGTCGCTAAAGACACCACCGCGCCCGTCACGCCCACCGGCCTCACCGCCGTAGTCGGCACGGGCCGCGCCGTCTCGCTCGACTGGAACGACAACACCGAGCCCGACTTTTCGGAATACGGCATTTACCGAAAAACGACCGCAGTCACGCCAGCGAACGCCAACACAGACAAGATCGCCGAGGTGCGAGCATCGCGGTTCGTGGACACGGAGGTGACAATCGGGACGACGTATTATTATTGGCTCAACGCTTACGACACAGTTGAGAACGTGTCGGGCTTTACCAACTACGTGCAGGCCACTCCATCGGTCATCACCGCTGGGCCTATCGACCCAACCGCGCCAAGCACGCCAAACGCGCCGACGCTCATCAGCACGACGGTCTATCTGTCGAGCGACGGCGGTTCGTTTGCGCGCGTCTCACTAACCGCTCCACCGCTTCCATCTGGTGCGGTCGCTCTCGATGTGCTTTACCGGCGCACGGGCGCGAGCGATTACATCGTCGCGAATCAAATCGCGTCATCGGTTTCCTACGCAGTCTCAATCGACGATCTTTCGGTTGGCGTGCCCTATGAGTTCGCCGCGCGCGGGATTTCATTCTCGGGTGCGATCTCGGCGCTATCGACCGCGCTGAGTCAGAGCGCGCCGAGCAACACGACGCCACCGGCTGCACCGAGTGCTCTCACGTATGTCGCAGGAAATGATGCCGCGTTTTTGAGACCGCCTGAAACAAGCGCGGGAGACGTGACCTTCTCGGTGCGGGTAAACTGGACTGCATCCACAACGAAAAGCGTCGTCGGATACGAGATAGTTGCCACCAATACTGATTCGGATGCAGCAGCAGACGCGGCGTTTGCAGCTGGGGTTTATTTCTCGTCACCAATAGCGGAGGAAATCATTTCCAGAGTGGTCCCTGCAACTGCCTACGTTCGCGTTCGCGCGGTCGATCGTAGCGGAACGAGAAGCGCGTGGTTCGGGGATAACGTGAATCTTAATTCTCCGACTACATATTGGGGCGTAGCGGCTGGTACAATGATGAATCAGGAGGCGAACGCCGTCGCAATCACCGGCGGCTCGGCAACTCTAACATCGGTAACGGCATCAACCGCTCGCGCCGCCTCCCTTATCGTCGCTCCCGCAGCCGCAACAAATCCACGCGCGCAGCTCGCGCTTTACGCGGGAAGCGACGTATTCAACTTCACGGTGTCGTCAGGGAACTTTGATCTCGACGTGGACATCACCAATCGCGGATTCACGGCCAAACCAGACTGGGGACTTATCCAGATTTATGACACGAACTACCTCGGCGTTTATGATTTCGACGCTGGCTCGAGTTCGACCAACGCGCGCTTCGTGATCTACTCGCGCGACGGCGGAACTCGCACCACAGGCAATCGCCGCTACCATTTCATCCTCGGAAAATACACCTGACGCGCTCGACGTATGAGCAAAGCGGATACAAGTTGGGGCCGCGCAATTACACGCTTGCCAACGCTGCCGACTTTGCTCTCCTCGCCTCACCATGCGGCGGTGAGGGCTGAGGCTAACCGCAAGCCCGCGAGCGGATTTACCGCTGCGCGGGCTTTCTTTCGCCTAGATTCCGCATTCGTCGCCAACATTTGATTCGTTTTAACTGACGCAACTGCAACGGCTTATGGAAGCAGCAGGACAAAATACGCATTTGAGCTTTACGCAGGCGGGGCGATCGGATTGAGTGTGCACGTCGGAGGGAATTAACCCCGAGGCTCGCAACACAACAAAATGAACATCCTGAACGTCGTCACATACTCAGCTCGCTCCATCGACGGGAAGAGCTACGAAGCAACTTACAATTTCAACCGTTCGAAAAAGCTCACTGTGATCGGCGCGCAGCGAGTTTTGCGGAAAAACTTTCGCGCAGCAAAGCAAGCGCACGGAAATCTGATCGTGACTCGCGTTGAAACCTTCGTCGATGCCCGCTAACATGAGCCCTACCACCGCCCTAACCCGCGCTCTGGTTCTCGCACTGACCGCGCCCGACCAAGCACGCGCCGATCGCGCAATCGCCCTCGCCGAGTCTATCGGCGCGGGCTGCACGGCGAAGCAGGTCGCGCAAGCGAAACGCAACGCCTCAAAGATCGCACGCGCATGAAACCTTGGAGCATCAATTCAGTCTTCGCGCTCATCGAGGCGACCGATCTCTATTTCATCGAGAGCCACAACAAATGGTTCCCTGTTCCGAGGCATTGGGTCGGCGACTTTGTTATCTCGCACACCTACGCGATCAAGTCGCGCGACTCAAAATGAAATCCACGCTCCTCCTCCTCGCGCTCGCGGTCACGGCGCACGCCGCGCCACCACCCAGCTTTTTCCGCGCTCTGCACATCGTTGAGACCTCGGGCCGCACGGGGCCAATCCTCGGCGACGGTGGCAAGGCGCTCGGGCCGCTCCAAATCCATCGAGCCTACCATACCGACGCACGCATTGGCGGCGACTATTCGCGGTGCGCGGATCTCGACTACTCCAAGCGGGTCGCGACCGCATACCTTCAACGCTACGCTCCCGCAGCGTGGGCGGCGGGGGACGTGACTACGCTGGCAAGGATTCACAATGGTGGACCAAAAGGCGCGAGCAAGCCTGCGACGGTGGCCTACGGCGACAAGGTCGCGCGGCTCGCAAAATGAAAACCCTCAATGACATTAAACGTGCGGTCGCGAAAGCGAACGCAACCGTCGAGGAAGATTGCGGCTATCGCGACATGAGAGTCATCCAGCTCGTTGCTCCCGTTGGTAAACTCTGGGCGGGCACGGACTGTCAATGCGAGCCGGTGCAGTGGGCGTGCGGCGCATCTAGTCACGCGGTGCAACACAACGAGCAGGCGTTCGCGGACATCCTCGACACGTTGTCTCACGGACTGCGCGAGATGACGCTAGAGGAAGCGGCGGACTACGCCGAGGATTACACCACCAAATAACTTTCGGAGCCACCCGATTGCCAAGGCCAACGAGCCCGACCGTGGGCGTGCGAAAATACGCGGTCACAACTCAGCGACAAAAACACAAAACAACACGACAATGAACCAAGACAATTACGACACGGAAAACGAAATGCTCTGGGCCGCGCAAGACCTGCGGACCATGACAAGCTGCAAGGCCGAGATTGCGATCTCGCGGCGGGTGACAATCAAAACAGGCGCGATCAAAGAAGGCTGGGACTACCAGATCACATTCGGCGACATCCTCAACCGAGGGGCGTGGCGCTGGGAGTGCGCGCAATCGGACACACTGGAAGGAGCGATGGACATCACCCGCGCCCAGATCACCGCACAAGGCGACGAGAAGGCTCGCGAGTTACTGCAACTTCGAGACGCCGCCGCAAAGCTCGGGCTCAAGCTCGTGGAGGTCACGGCATGAACCTCGAACTCATCCACGCAGAACTGGTCCGCATCCGCGAAGCTCTCGAAGCGCGACCATACGCCGCAGGCGCGCCGGCTGCAAAGCCTGCACCGACCAGCACGAAGACCGACGAGGTGCCGCTGCCGACCGAGGTCATCGCAAACGCGGGCGAGGTGCAGGTGCACTTCGGCAAGAACAAGGGCGTGGCGCTCTCGTCGCTGGGTGAACGCTCCGTGGGGTGGTATGCGCAGGAGCCAGAGCCGCGCATCGGGAACAACGGCAAACCCTTCCCGCCGCGACCCGAGGACGTGCTGCTTAGAAACGCAGCGCGGACGATCATCCACCAAAAGCGCGGGACTCTACCGAGTGCCGCAGTTCCTACCGCTCCCGCAGCGACCTCTGTGAACGAGGAGCACGTCCCGTTCTAAAAGCAAAAGCCCGTCGCGGAAACACAACCGCGACGGGCCAACAAAACAACACAACAACATCAGCCGATTCGTAAAAAATGAGCACAGAAAACACACAGTCAGCCACATCAACTGCCGTGGTCGAGACGCCAAAGAGCGTGACGACTCCAGCCCAAAAGCCTCTCATAAACTACGGCGCGCAGGGCGTGAAGCTCGCGAGCCTCGAAGATGCCTTCCGCTTCGCCAACGCAATCGTCGCCTCAGGCTTCGCGCCGCGCGGCATGGAAAAGCCCGAGGCCGTGCTGGTCGCAATCCAGCTCGGCGCGGAACTCGGGCTCACGCCGATGGCCGCGCTTCAGAACACAGCCGTGATTAACGGCCGACCCGCGATCTACGGAGACGCGGCGCTCGCCTTGGTGCGCGCCTCGGGCTTGCTCGAATCATTCAACGAGGAAGAAGTCGGCGAGGCCGGCAAAGATTCGTTTGGTATCAAAGTAACCGCTACACGCCGCGATGGCTCGAAGGGCTCCGAGACGTTCACCATCGGTGACGCCAAGGCCGCGAAGCTCTGGGGCAAGAGCGGACCGTGGACGGACTACCCGCGACGGATGCTGAAATTCAGAGCGCGAGGCTTCGTGCTTCGCGACGTATTCGGCGACGTGCTGAAGGGACTGCGCACCGCCGAGGAGGTGCGCGACTATCCCGAGGAGCGCAACATCACTCCGCTATCCGAGAAGGTTTCAGGCGGGCTCACGATGTCGATCACGCAAGGGGGTGGCGCATGAACACCGGAGAAATCAAAAACCAAGCAGTCATCAACAACGCAACCGAGCAATTTCGGTCGCTGCTCGAAACGCATTTCGTGGCCATCGCCCGCGCTGCCGAGGAGTCGTTCGTCGATGACGAAAACCAAACCGAGCCCAAAGCGAAGGCATCGTTTGCGCTTGAGTGGGACGCGCTCTCACTCGCGCCGAAGGTGGTCGTGAAGATCGGCTGGAGCGTGCGATACAAGGACGAGACGGAGTCGATGGTGGACCCGTTGCAGTCGAAGCTGGGACTGGTGGAGGATGCGAAATGAACATCGAAACCAGCGAGCAGTATCACGCGAACGAAGCGATCTCGCACTCCAAGCTGGAGCTTTTCCGCCGCCGCCCAATCAGCTACTACCGCCGGTTCATCGCAAAGACGGTGGCGCGACCGGAGCCCACCGAAGCGTTTCGCCTCGGCTCGGCGGCTCACTGCGCGGTGCTGGAGCCAGCGACGTTCTGGGACCGCTACGCGCTGCGACCGGAGGGCATCGACCGGCGCACGAAGGACGGCAAGATTGCGTTCGCGGAGTTTGAGTCGGCGAACGTGGGCAAGACCGTCATCACGCAGGACGAGGCGGGGTCAGTGCAGGAGATGACGGCAGCGGTTTTGCTCCACCCGCTCGCGTCGCAGCTCCTTGCCGCAGGTAAGCCTGAAATCAGCTGGCGCGTCTCGCCGGCGAACTCGCTCGCGCTGCAATGCCGCACCGATTGGTTTAATCCTGCGGGCCGCGAGTTGACCGGCAGGCGCCCCTACGTCGCGGACCTCAAAACGGTGGAGTCGCTGGATGCAGATGCATTTCGCAACTTCGAGCGCGCGTGCTTCAATTTCGGCTACCACCGGCAAGCGGGTTTCTACCTGCCGCTCATCACGGAAATCCTCGGGTCGCCGGTGTTTGATTTTTATTTCATCGTGGTGGAGAAGGCGGAGCCCTACGGCGTGGCGGTTTATCGCCTGAGCGACGCAGCCACGGCGCGTGGGCACGACGAGACAATCACAGACTTGATTCGGTTGCAGGCGTGCATTAAGGACCAGCAATGGCCCAACCTCCCGAACGACCTCCGAGAAATCGGACTGCCAAAATGGTATGGAGGCGGCGAATGAACTGGGCAACCGACACAGTTATCTTCGTGCTCGTGCTGATTCTGCTCTTCGTGACGTGGCCGATTCTTTTTGACCGAAAGGACGACGATGATCTCTGACGCACTAATAGTCGCCGCGATCTTCGCGAGCGGCGGGCTCATCGGCTACATCATCGGCGCAGCGCGAGGCCGCAAGCGCGGGCGCGACGAGCAATGGGTAGAGAGCTTCCTTGCCTACGAAAAGCGCGAGAAGGAACGACGGGAAGCAGACGGACGATTTAAATCAAAAACCAAATGAACAAACGAAAATCAGACGAGGCGAAGCGCATCCAGTGCGACGCTATGCTCGCGCAATTCATGGCCGTTAAAACGATCGCGCAGGCCCTTAGAATGAGCCGTGGCACCGTGAGCGAAAGGGCGAAGCGCGCGGGGATGACGAGGCACTACATCACGGAGGCCGAGGCGCGGCTGCTGTTTAAAAATCGGATTGGAGGCGTCGCAAAATGAGCACGCTCGCATTTACAGTCACCGGCGAGCCGAAGGGCCAGCCGAGGCCGCGAGCGTTCGCGCGGAAGATGGGCAACGTTCACGTTGCGAGGTTTTACGATTCGGACGTGGCGGACGCGTGGAAGCAGGCGGTGATGCTTGCGATCATCAAGGCCGCGAACGCGCACAAGTGGATGCTGACGCTAAGGCCGGTTGCGGTGGAACTACGGTTCGCAATGCCTCGCCCCAAATCGCACTGGGGGGCGAAGGGGCTGAAGCCGAGCGCACCGGAGTATCACACGCAAAAACCGGACATCGACAATTTGGAAAAATTGCTCGGGGACCAGATAACACGAAGCGGGCGCATCTGGCGCGATGACTCACAGGTCGTCTCGATGCGGTCGGATAAGTTTTGGGCCGAGGGCTCCGAGCAAGGGTGCTCGGTTTCGATCTCGACGCTCGGGATTTGAGTTTACATCGGGGGCGGAAGCTGAGAGAACTTAAACAAGGCTGTGAAAGGCCGAATTAGACATGACTGTTCAATCAATAATTTCCCGACTAGTTTTCGCGAGGCGTGTCATGCGCCAACTTTCACCGCGAAGGCTGGTCGGGCTTTTTGTTTTATGAATACCAAACAGACGAGTTATTCGGAGAAGTTACGCGACCCTCGCTGGCAGAAGAAGCGGCTTTGCGTGATGCAGCGCGATGGGTTCGCTTGCCGCGACTGCGGCGATGAAAAGAGCACGTTGCAGGTGCATCACTGCCATTACGAGAAAGGCGGGCCGTGGATGACTCGGGACATATTTCTTCTTACGCTTTGCTCTCCGTGTCACGAAAGGCGCGGACAAGTTGAGCAGTTCGCGAAAGAAGCATTTCACGCCACAATGGCTCATCTACCGATTGACGCTATCGACTTAAAATTCAAGCAAGACGGATATGATTCATTCATCTCTTGGGGATTGTCCGCGGTTGAGTTAATGAAGAAAACCAATGGGCGTTTATGTGAAAAAAAATTGATTGAATGGCGCTCTCGTCGTAACGCTGCAAACGCTCATGCACGAAAGGACGCCAAATGAGTAAGCGATTCACCGAGACAGAGAAGTGGCGCGACTCATGGTTTTGCGATCTCTCAACCAACGAGAAGCTCGGCTACATTTACATTCTCGACAACTGCGATTCGACAGGCGTTTGGGATGCCAACACAAAGCTCGCCGAGTTTTCGATTGGCGCAAAGCTCAAGTGGAACGATCTCGCTGAAAAGATGGGGCATCGCGTGTTCAAACTGAAGGACGGGAAGTGGCTAGTTACTCGATTCATCGGCTTTCAATACGGGAAGCTGACTCCCGATTGCCGGCCGCATTTGCCTATCCTGCGTTTGGTCGAAAAGCACAAGGCATCGGGTTTTCCGTCTGATCTCCAATCCTTGATTAATACCCTATCAAATAGGGTATCCAATAGGGTATCGGATACTGCACAAGACAAGGAACAAGACAAAGACCAAGAACAAGAAAAGGACCAAGAACAAGAGCTTGAGCTTGAGGCCGAAAAACGCGCTGCAAGTGATTCGAGCGCGATTACACCTGAGCAGATTTATTCGGCATATCCACGCAGGACTAAGCGACCCGACGCGCTGCGGGCAATCGAGAAGGCTTTACTCAATTCAGACATGACCGCTGAAGTCCTTCTGGGAATCACTCAAGCATACGCGAAGGCAACGGACCAATGGCCAAGCGATCAGCGCAAATTCATTCCCTATCCGGCGTCGTGGTTCAATGGCGAACGATACCGAGACGACCCGAAGGAGTGGCAAGAGAACGCAATTCCCGACTCCGAAAAATCCGAATACAACAAAGACAACGCTTGGTGATTTGAACCGCAACAACACAACCCAATGAACACACCCACACCCACACCGCGCACCGACGCCGCATGGTCCAGATCGTTTAACGGCGAACAAATGAGCGCAGGACAAACCGCGAGAGCGTTGCGCGAATGCTCACAAAAACTCGAAACCGAACTCACCGCGCTCACCGCCGAGCGCGACCAGCTCAAACAACACGCTTGCGCTGACTTTGAAATGTTTCACGAGATTCGTTTAAAGCTCACGGCAGCGGGCGGGGACCCCTACAGGCTTCACGATGAGGCACTCGACTGTTTAATCTCCGAGCGCGACCAGCTTCGCGCCGACTGCGAGAACGAGACGAAATGGGCCGCGCACTACCTAGCGCAGTCTATCGCGGACAAAGCTCGCGCCGAACGCGCCGAGGCTGAACTCACCGACTGGTCCGTGCTCAAAGGCTGGGGCGGCACGCCTGCAATCGTTCACAAGTTTATCAAGGGCCAGCAGCACCGGATTCACTACTGCCAAAACATCGAGGACGAACTCGCCGCCGAGCGGGCGCGGCTGGATTCCGGCACGATTCTGCTCATCGTCGCAGGCGAGCGGGTGTGGCATTGCGGCGTTGATCTCCGTGCAGCCATCGACGCAGGGATGCAGGAGGACGCGCAATGACCGCCTCCCGCACCAAATACTGGCGCGAATACAACCGGAGAAACGCCGCGAAAAAGCGCGAGCAGCACGCGGCATTTCGCGAGCGCAACAAGGCTAAGATCGCAGAGGGAAAGCGCGCGGCTCGGGCTGCGGGGAAGTTCGCGCCGCGCAAGGTGAGCGCGATTGGGGCGGTGAAGCCAACGGTCGCGAAGCCGAGCACAGACGAGGGCAAGGCCGAGGCGATGCTTACGCTGCGGGAAAAGTTCGCGGCGTTTCGGGCAAAGCGGGCGGAGGGGCGGGAATGAGCACGCAACCGATGGCCAGCCTGCTCGCAGGCGTCGTTCCTGAGGGATTCTCGGGCACTCCGTTCGATGGTGAGGCTGCAAGCGCGCATTTCCTCGCCGAGGCCCGCAAAAGGGACGCAATCGCCCGTTTTGATTCCGCCGTGCCGCCGACGATGCGAGAATCGGACTGGGGGCACGCGGGGATGCTTGCGAACCGCGCCCAGATTGAGCGCGTGCTGGCGCATCAAGTCGGGGCTAAGGGGCTCCTGCTGAGCGGAAGGACCGGACGCGGCAAGACGCGCTCGATGTGGGCGCTTATGCGCAGGCTGGCGCACGAGGAGGCGAGGGACATCCGCTATTTTCACGCGGGCGATTGGTTCGCGACGTTGCAGGGATGCCTCAACTACGGACGCGACGATGCGCGGGGATGGGTGGATGCGGTCGCGCGCCGGCCGATCGTGTTTATCGACGATCTCGGGCAGGAGGCGATTCAGACCGCGCGCAGCGAGTGGGCGATGTCGTGGTTCATGCGCTTCCTCGACATCCGTGTCAGCGAGCGGCTGCCGCTCTACGTCACAACCAATCTCGACGCGCAGGGGATCGCCGAGCGCGGGGCTTCGAGCGTGCGGGGCGACCCGATGGTGCGGCGGCTCATCGAGATTTGCGAGCCGATCAAATTCGTTTGAGCCGAGTTACGCGTGCGCCCGAATCGAGGCTTGACACGCAACGCACACGGGCCGAAACCCCACGCGTGCGCGGCACAGACAACAAACCCAAAAGCATCAGCGGTCACGCGTGGGCGAAACACAAGCGGCTCAACGCACAGCTCACGCGCGGAGGCCGAAAGCGGAAACACACAACATGGACACGAACAACGACAACGAGCGGCGAGAGCTAGAAGCTTTGCGCTTTTCCTCGCGGGCGGCGCGGGCGATCACGACGCTTGAGGTGCAACGCAAGGCGATCGGGCGCGAATACGGCGAACGCATTAAGAAGATCAAGGCGCTCATCCTCATCCTGCAACAGCGCGAGAGCCTCGGGCAGATGGGCATCGAGGGCATCGACGCGGTCGAGATTACGCCGGAGCTGCGCAAGCTGATTTACAATCCGGTCGGTGATCTGTCGTGAACTCGATCACGGCTGCCGACTGGGTGACGAACTGCGTCGCGACCTACGACGCGGCGCGCGGCACTGCACAGTTGTCCTGCGAAATCATGGAGCGATTGGTGGAGATGCACGAGATGCGGCACACGAGCGCGGCGGACCTTTGCCGGCGACTCGGGACGCTGGCGGATCTCTCGCCGTCGATGTTCTTGACCACGGTGCGGCTGGGGTCGGGGGACGTGCACGCGGTAAGGCAGTCGTTTGCGGAGATGGCCGAGCAGACCGGAAGAACGCGACAGGCGCTGCACTACGAGTGGGCGCACGAGGTGGCCAAAGTCAGGATGGTTTTCCCCGAGCTTGCGCAGCTCATGGCGGATTACAGGCAATCGACGGACGAGCCTGAGCGGGGGGACGAAGCGTGAAGAAGCCGGTTGCAACGCTCGACTGGCTCTTGTCTCGCCCTTGCAAGGCAGGCAAGCGCGCTGCGCAGGCCGTGAAGGTGTTCAGTATGCCGAGCATAGGCGACAACGAGCTTCGAGTGATTTATCTCAAGCGGATGGGTTATGGGTTTAAGGCAATAGGGAAGCGGATTGGGATTCACCCTCAAACGACTAGGGACTGGCTAATCCGAGCGGGATTCACCTGCAACGCGGGAACAAAGTCGCCAGCGTTTCAAGGGTGTGACCGCCGCCGTCTATGGGGAGGCTACGTTGACGCCGAGATCGTGGAGCAAGAGAAGAACGAAAGGAGATGCGATGCATGGATGCTTGAGGCATATTCAAAGAATAAGCTAATTCGAACGATGAGTCTCGACAAACCTTGGGGGGCGAGAAACCCCAAAGAAGCAGCTAAGATGCGGAAGCGATATCACTCATCGAAGCATGACCCTTTGTTTATGTTAGTGCGTAGTGTCAGGACAAGGGTGGGAAATACGATTAGGCGGCAAGGTTTGATAAAGGATCGCGGCACGCTCGCGCTTTTAGGTTGTTCATGGGATGAATACATGACGCACATATTCAATCAATTCACCCTTGGCATGACTTGGGAGAACTTTGGGGCATGGCACATCGACCACATTGTGCCGATCAACACGTTTGACCTATCATGCCCAATCCAGAGATCGCAGGCATTTCATTGGAGCAACACGCGGCCATTGTGGGCTAGCGAGAATTTGGCGCGTCCGAAAGACGGAAGTGATTTGACTAGGAAGCAGCGAGGTAAGGCTTTACGCCACCGCTCCCCCATGCCGGTAGCATGAAGGCTGCCAGCGACAATGCACGACGCGGGTTAAGTGACC
>Ga0209596_1001598_pt1 | contig 19384 bp, 12 predicted proteins | sample M_130807_MF_Meta_FD_187314 | JGI IMG/M metagenome (GOLD analysis project Ga0209596, IMG submission 187314) | Freshwater microbial communities from Lake Montjoie, Canada to study carbon cycling - M_130807_MF_MetaG (SPAdes) (version 2) | ecosystem: Environmental > Aquatic > Freshwater > Lake...
GCTGGCAAAGGCACGACGACTGCGCTGCAGGATAAGAACATCCAGCAGATCAAGGACGCTGGCGGCACAGCAACGGTAGTCAACGAAGACACGCTTGCCTACTTAGAACAACTAATCCAAATGATGAAAACATGAAAATTATTACGGTTGACATGGAATCCTACTACTCGCAGGAGTTCAGCCTCACCAAGATGACCAACGAAGAGTACGTGCGCTCCCCCGAGTTTGAGGTCATTGGTGTGTCGGTGCAGGTAGATGACGGTGAGCCCGAGTGGTTCACCGGGGACATGATAGAGACCGCTGTGTTTTTGAGGCAGTTCGATTGGGAGAATAGTCTAGCCTTAGCTCACAACGCTGCATTCGATGCGTCTATCCTTACGTGGATATTCGGTATCAAGCCAAAGGGCTGGTTGGACACGTTGTCGATGGGGCGTGCGCTGCACGGCACTGAGGTTGGTGGTAGCTTGGCTGTACTTGCAAAGCACTACAAGGTTGGTACCAAAGGCACTGAGATAGTCACGGCAAAGGAGTTGCGCCGCAAGGACTTTCCTAAGGAGCAGCTAGCAGAGTACGGCAAGTACTGCTGCAATGACACAGCCATGACCTACGCGCTGTTTCAAAAAATGGTTGAGGGTTTCCCGCCGAGTGAGTTGCGATTGATTGACCTGACCATACGCATGTTCTCCGAGCCCGTGCTGCAGTTGGACGAAGGCATTCTGACCGTGCACTTGGGCGAGGTTAAGCGCAAGAAGCAGGAGTTGCTTAGCAGAATGCTGATCGACAAGGATCAGTTGATGAGCAACAAACAGCTTGCGAAGGTGCTTGAGCGCTTTAATGTGGTTGCGCCCATGAAGATTAGCCCCGCCACGGGTAAGATGACCTACGCGTTTTCTAAAACCGATGAGGAGTTCAAGGCGTTACTTGAGCATGACAACGTGACCGTGCAGGCCATCGCCGCTGCACGGCTTGGGGTCAAGTCAACCATCGAGGAGACACGGACTGAGAGGTTCATTGGGATTGCTCGTCGCGGTTCTATGCCAGTTCCGCTCCGTTACTACGCTGCACACACAGGCCGATGGGGCGGTGACGACAAGCTCAACCTGCAGAACCTGCCACGCAAATCCCCGCTGAAGTATTCCATCATTGCCCCCGATGGGTATGTTGTGTTGGATTCAGACTCATCCCAGATTGAAGCTCGTACGCTGGCATGGCTAGCTGGGCAGAATGACTTGGTTGAAGCGTTTGATAAGGGCGAGGATGTGTACTGCATCATGGCGTCAGCTATCTACGGACGCCAGATTACCAAGGCCGACGAGCGTGAACGCTTTGTGGGCAAGACCACAATTCTCGGTGCAGGCTACGGCATGGGCGCAGCAAAGTTCAAGTTGCAACTGAAGAACTTTGGGGTTGACGTTGAGCTAGACGAAGCCAAGCGAATCATTGATACCTACCGGGCTACCTACCCTAACATTGTTAGGCTGTGGGTAGAAGCTGGTGACATGCTCAGGGCCATGCTACGGAACGCACAAACAACACTGGGGCGCAACGGGCTACTAGAAGTAGACGGGACCAAAGGCGTCAAGCTACCCAACGGCCTGTACCTCAAGTATCCCAACCTGCGCATGCGGGAAGACGAGAAGACAGGCAAGGTCGAAGTTGTGTACGACACCAAGAAGGGCAAAACAGTTATCCCTAACCGCATATACGGTGGTAAGGTGATCGAGAACGTGTGCCAAGCACTTGCCCGCATCGTCATAGGTGAGCAGATGCTCATGGTGGCGAAGAAGTACCGGGTGGTCATGACCGTGCACGATGCGATTGCTGTCGTAGCCCCCAAAGCCGAGGCCGAAACAGCCAAGGAGTACGTTGAGTTGTGTATGCGACTCAGACCTAAATGGGCGCTGGAGTTACCCCTCAACTGTGAATCTGGATATGGAGATAGCTATGGAGACTGTTAAGGTAATAGAAACTTATTACAAGGGCTACCACTTTCGGTCAAGGCTGGAAGCTAGGTGGGCTGTGTTCTTTGACACGCTTAAATTACCTTGGAAGTACGAAGACCAAGGGTATCAAAAGGAAATATACGACGAGGATTCCCCTATTGCTGGCTCTGAACCAATACAGTACGGCTCCAAAATAGTACGATATCTCCCCGACTTCTTCCTACCACGCAGATATGGAGAAGAGGGGATTTTTGTAGAAGTCAAAGGCGATAAAAACGCGCTTAAAAAAGATTGGTGGAAACACAGCCAGATGCACGATTACGGAGGAGTACTACCCAATTTTGCAGACTCTATTGGCAAAAATATAGGACTGCTACTACTTTCCGAAATACCCGAACCATCAAGCAGCAAGGTATATTTTCACCCCATCCTCCAACATTACAAAGGGCTTGTAAAAAGCTATGGCTCCTTTACGCCTTACGGTTTTGAGGTTGTTAAGCAATCTCACCTAGCCTCACTTTTAGATGTAGACCCAATTCATGGTTTAGATTCCAGCGACGAGGATTGGGACATAGATACAAGACAAGCGCACGTTCATAGGCACTACCCAACTGTAGTGGACGCATACGCCGCTGCACGGTCTGCAAGGTTTGAGCATGGACAGAGGGGGGCTACATGAACCCTAAACCCATCGTATGGTCGTTCAGTTCGCTGAAGACCTTTCAGCAGTGCCCACGCAAGTACTATCACGCTAAGGTTGCCCCGGACGCTGTACGTGACCCGGACACAACGGCTACGCTGTACGGTAAGGCTGCACATACTGTAGCTGAGGACTACATCAGCAAGGGCACACCTATACCGCCGCAGTTTGAGTACATGCAAGAGGTGTTGGACATCCTTAAAGCAATCCCCGGCGAGAAGCTAGTCGAGGTAAAGCTGGGCCTGACCAAAGACCTGAAGGCGTGTGACTTCGATGCGCCTGATGTCTGGTGGCATGGCATTGCCGACTTGGTGGTCATCAATCGGGCGATAGGGGTAGCCCACTCAGTGGACTACAAGACAAGCAAGAACGCAAGATACGCGGACAAAAAGCAGCTTGACCTTGTAGCCTGTGGCCTGTTTGCCAAGTTCCCAGAAATCAAGAAGGTTAAGTCCGCTTTGATTTTTGTGGTGTCCAAAGAGTTCGTCAAGGCCGAGCAGTTAGTTGAGTTCAAGGACACCTACATGGACAAGTCCGCAGTAGACGTTGCGCGTATCGAAGCAGCAATAAAGAGCGGGGTGTGGAACCCCGTTAGTGGGCCACTGTGCAAATTCTGCGCGGTGAAAGATTGTGAATACAACAGGAGCTAGTAATGACAAACGAAGAAACCGATACCGCTCTCATTCTTGAGAACGAACTAAAGCGCCGAGTAACCGAAGTGCTGGGCACCATTGTGCACAAGATCGTGGACAAGGCTATAGAAGCGAATTACGCTCAACACAAATCAGCCATGATGCTAGAGGTTGCCGTATCAGTCGGTAAGATGCTGCGCGGGATCGAGGAAGAAGGCCGCAAGCCGCTATGGGAAGCAACCCCCGAGGAGTTTGGCCTGACCCGACAAGACATGAATACCCACGCCCTTGGACGTAGGGAAGGGTACAACCACTCTAAACTAGACAACGCAATATCCCAAATCACAAAGGACTAATCATGCCTTACGTAAACAAACCCCGCCCTTACAAAAAAGAGTACGCCCAGCAAGTTGAGCGAGGCGAACTGCCCGCACGGATGGAGCGACAGAAAGCCCGTGACGAGATGGACGCTAAGGGTATCGACCGTACCGGCAAGGACATCGACCACACGACCCCCTTGAGCAAAGGCGGCACCAACGCGCCGAGCAACTTGAAGCTCAAGTCGCCGAGTGCCAACCGCTCGTTTAGTCGCAACTCAGACCATACCGTCAAGGTCAACAAACCAAAGAAAAAATGAATCTATCAGAATATGAGTGGCCCCGACCACATGGGTTTGAGCCATTCGACCATCAAAAGGTCACATCAGAGTTTTTGATTTCCAACCGCAAGGCGTTCTGCTTCAACGAGCAGGGCACCGGCAAGACTGCATCAGTGATCTGGGCGGTTGACTATTTGATGAGCATTAGAGCGGTGAAGCGTGTGTTGGTAGTATGCCCTCTGTCCATCATGAAGGCCGCTTGGCAGGCTGACTTGTTCAAGTTTGCCATTCACCGAACTGTTGCTATTGCCTACGGCAGTGCGGCCAAGCGAAAAGAGATCGTTAACAGCGGTGCCGAGTTCGTCGTGATCAACTTTGACGGGGTTGCGGTTGTTAAGAAGGAACTACTGGCTGGTGGGTTTGACCTGATCGTTGTCGATGAGGCATCAGCGTACAAGAACGCGCAGACAGACAGGTGGAAGGCACTGCGAGACCTCAACAAGGTGATCAAGGGCCTGTGGATGCTTACTGGTACGCCAGCAGCGCAATCTCCCGCCGACGCCTACGGACTAGCCAAGCTGGTTAACCCCACAGCAGTGTCGCCGTTCTTCGGGCAGTTTAAAGATACGGTGATGAACAAGGTGAGCCTGTACCGATGGGTACCTAAACCTAGCGCACAAGCTACTGTACACAAGATACTGCAGCCAGCAATACGGTTTGAGAAAGCCCAGTGCCTTGATCTTCCTCCGGTTACCTTCATAGACAGAGACGCACCGCTCAGCGCACAACAACAAAAGTTCTACAACATTTTGAAAAAGCAAATGCTCATCGAGGCCGCTGGGGAGGAAATTACCGCAGTCAACGCCGCCGTGCAGGTGAGCAAGCTACTGCAGATTTCATGTGGGTCGGTGTACACAGACAACCACGAGGTGATTGAGTTTGATGTCAGCAATCGCCTGAACGTGGTGCAGGAGATCATCGACGAGTCGAGCCACAAGGTGCTCGTGTTCGTTCCTTTTACACATACCATTGACCTGTTAAAAAAGCACCTAGAAAAGCAACACATCACGTGCGCGGTCATCAACGGTGCCGTCAGCCTGAACCAACGCAGTGATATCGTCAGGAGCTTTCAGGAACTGCCGACCATCAAGGTGCTCATCATCCAGCCGCAAGCCGCAGCGCACGGGTTAACCCTAACCGCCGCCGACACTATCATCTGGTACGCTCCCTGCACCAGCGTAGAGACATACCTGCAAGCCAACGCACGTATCGACCGCCCCGGCCAGAAGAACAACATGACCATCGTGCACATATCAGGGAGCCCGGTAGAAGCTAAGGTCTACTCCCTCCTGCGCAACAACATAGGCAACCATCAAAAAATCATTGATCTGTACCATCAAGAAATTTCTTCCGAAATCATTTGACAATGTACAATCTTGTGTTATAGTCAGTTCCGTAGGCAGGTAGCCTACACCCCCACCAACCATTAGGAGTGTTAGATGACTGAAGAAAATTCAGAGGATAAGAGTTCCCCAAATTTAGACTTGTTGGCTGGCGTCTACATCAAGATTCGTGACGCCCGGACTACGCTTAAAGCGGAGTTCACTATGCAGGACTCAGTTCTACAAGAGCAGATGGACCTGTTAGAAACCAACATGCTTGATGCGTGCAAAGAGTTAAATGCAAGCAGCATCAAGACCCCACACGGCACAATCATTCGCTCGGTCAAGTCACGGTACTGGACGAACGATTGGGATTCGATGTACACCTTTATTAGAGAGCAAGGTGCATTTGGCCTGTTAGAGAAACGACTTCATCAGACAAACATGAAGGAGTTTCTTGTTGAGAATCCTGACCTTCTGCCTATGGGCCTGAATGTCGAGAGTGAGTACACCGTGGTAGTTAGACGTTCCAAAACCTGAAAGAATCAAATGAGCAATATTACAGTTATCGACCAAGACCTTCCCGACTTCCTGCAAGCTAGCGGGGTCAGCGAACTCACCAAGTCCCTAATGGGCAACGCAAGCACGAAACGTATCGTGCCCAAGAACGGTATCTTCCGCAAGGAGGTTGGCGGCAAGGAGATGGGCAAAGTTAAGGGCGACTTGAATGTCGTCATTGTCAACTCATCCCCTAAGGTTGGGCGCATCTTCTATGCAGCGCAGTGGACTCCCGATGCTAAGCCGACACCTCCCGATTGCTTCTCCAACGATGGCAACGTCCCCGACGCTGGGTCTGAGAACAAACAAGCTGAACGCTGCGACTCATGCCCCCAGAACATCAAGGGCTCAGGTATGGGTAACTCAAAGTCTTGCCGCTACTCCCGCCGCATCGCCGTGCTGCTGGAGGATGACTTTGGCACTGCGCTTGAGGGTGAGGTTTATCAGATGAACTTGGCATCCAAGTCTTTATTTGGTAACAGCCCAACTCCCACTGCCCATATGTTTGAGAGCTATGTTAAGTATCTGGGCAACAACGGCAAAAGCCTTGATTGGTACATCACCAAGCTGAGCTTCAACGAAGACAACGACAACCAGTCGATCCTGTTTTCTGCTGTGGAGCACATCAAACGCAGCCAATACGATGTGATCACCAGAGTGGGCAATACCCCCGAGGTGCAGAAGATGGTGATCATGACTCCGTTCCAAGCGCGGGCAGAAGGGGCTGCTAAATTGGGAGCACCAAATATGGTGCAAGACAAAGTGACCGGCACTAGCCCCAAAGCAAACGCTGAACTGGCGCACGCTGTTAGCAAAGGTCGGGAGCGTGTTGCTGAAACCGAGGAAGTTGCCGAACCCACCAAACGCGAAAGCAAAAAGGTTGAGCCCCCCGCGCCTACGGCCAAGCGTGACTTAGGTTCTGTGCTTGCCGCATGGAGCGACGAGGAGTAATCTATGAGCTACGGATACAGCCAGCGGCTAGTTGATGCAAACAGCAATGCAGACGTTAGCTCGCGTGGCGTGTATCTGGGTAGCCGTTGCATTGCACTTGGCATATCTGTCAAAGACGTAGCGGATAGGCTTGGCGTAAGTCGAGCCACCGTCTACAACTGGTTCTGGGGGTCAGTGACTCCTAGTGCTGGTCACACTGACAAGATCAACAAGTACCTGCACGCACTCAGAAACCGCAAGTAGCACGACAACCATGTCCGACTTTGACCTACTCGGGGCAGTACTGCCCACGGAAGGGCGTTATTGTGTGATGGGGATTGGGCGGTACCCAGACCAGAAGTTTGTAGATACTAGAGAAGAACTTGATACCATAGCCAAGCAGTTTGTAGCCAAGGGCGCAGATGCGTATTTTGGTTGCGCCAAATACGGCCCCCTGAACAACCGCACGCACGCCAACGCTACGTACTTTCGCGCACTATGGATGGATATCGACTGCGGCCCCACGAAGGCAGCACCGGATGAGAAGGGCGTTATCAAGGGTTACATCGACCAAGCAACAGGGCTTAGCGAGTTTCAAAAGTTCTGCGCAACCGTTGGTCTACCTCGACCTATCCTAGTGAGTTCCGGTTACGGGATTCACGCCTACTGGCTACTTAAAGAGACGGTCTCCCGTGCAGAATGGGAACCACTCGCCGAGCGACTCCGAGAACTTTGCGTAGAGCAGAGTTTCATCGTGGACCCATCGGTGTTTGAAGCATCGCGCATATTGCGCATACCCGGCACGTTCAACTTCAAGCAGACCGAGCCGAAACTTGTAGAGGTGATCAACGAACGCAGTGCGCGTATAGAGTACGCACAACTGAAAAAGATATTAGGGGCAGCAGAACCCAAGGAAGAGCGGCCTGACTTCATCCCCCGTGCTATGAGCCCCATGATGGAAGCTCTGATGGGCAACAAGATCAAGCGGTTCAAGACCATCATGATGAAGTCGGCGAACGGCACGGGCTGTAACCAGCTACTGCACTGCTTTGAGAACCAAGCGGATGTAGACGAGCCGTTGTGGAGGTCGGCGTTATCCATCGCCGCATTTTGCATCGACAAGGACAAGGCAGCACACAAGTTATCGAACAACCATCCGGGCTACGACCCTGACGAGGTAGAGCGCAAGGTGTATCAGATCGTGAAGCACGGAGGTCCACACCATTGCACAACATTTGAGAAGCTGAACCCAGCAGGGTGCACCGATTGCCAGCACAAGGGGAAGATCAAGTCCCCCATCGTGCTCGGTGTTGAGATAGAGGAGGCTGACGAAACCGACAACGAAGTGACCGTAGAGACCAAGGAGGGGGCGGAGACTGTAACCATACCTGAGTACCCATTCCCATTTTTCCGAGGGAAAAACGGTGGTGTCTACAGGAAACCTATGGAGGAGGAAGCAGAGCCTGAGATGGTCTATGAGCACGACTTGTACGTAGTGAAGCGCATGAGAGACCCCGGGGTAGGAGAAGTCATTTTGTTTCGCCTGCACCTACCGCATGATGGCGTTAGAGAGTTTGCAATATCGACAGCAGCTATATCGTCCAAGGATGAGTTGCGTAAGGCACTAGCCCAACAAGGTGTAGTGGCACACCACAAGCAGTATGAACACTTGGCCGTGTACGTGGTCACGTTCATCAAGAACCTACAGTATTCAAAGAAAGCAGACATTATGAGAACACAATTCGGATGGGTAGAGGGTGACAGCAAGTTCATCATGGGTGACCGAGAGATCACTAAGGACGGGGTGTTCTACAGCCCGCCGACAACAGCTACAGAATTCTTTGCAGAGAAAATTCATCCTAAGGGCACCTTTGACAAGTGGAAAGAAGTGTTCAATCTATACGCTCGGCCCGGTATGGAGCCCCATGCGTTTGCAGCACTTACGGCATTCGGCTCACCACTCATGCCGTTCACTGGTTTGGACGGGGCAATCATCAACGTGATCTATGAAGAGGCTGGCTCTGGCAAGTCCACCATCTTGCGTATGTGCAATAGCGTCTACGGCCAACCCAAGGAGTTGATGGCGATTGAGAAGGACACGCTCAACGCAAAGATGCAGCAGCTAGGGGTGATGAACAGCCTACCCAATACCATCGACGAGATTACCAACATGCGCCCCCTAGACTTTTCGGACTTGGCGTACGGCATCAGTCATGGCCGAGGTAAGAACCGTATGACGGGCTCAACCAACGCACTGCGCCTCAACAACACCTCATGGAAAAACATGACACTAGCGTCGGCCAACGCCAGCTTTCACGAGAAGCTGTCGATGCTCAAGAACACGCCCGATGGTGAGTCCGTGCGCTTGATGGAGTACAAGATCGAGCCCAACAACGTGATTGGTGTAGCTGTGGGTAAGGAGATGTTTGACCACCAACTCAATGAGAACTACGGCCATGCAGGTGAGATATACATAAGCTGGCTGGTCAACAACTTGGAGGAGGCCAAGGAGCTAGTCAAAAAGGTTCAGGCCCGCATTGACAAGGAGGTGCAGTTCACTAGCCGAGAGCGTTTCTGGTCGGCACAGGCAGCGTGCAACATTGCTGGTGGTTTGATCGCAAGAAACCTTGGCCTACACGACTACGATATGGCCGCTGTGTACGCATGGCTCAAGGGCATGTTGTCTGAAATGCGCCACGATGTTAAGCCCCCGGTGTCCAACCCAGCATCTGCACTCGGCGAATTTATCAACGCGCATATCCTTAATACGCTGGTGGTCAACGGAGAAGTAGACGCCCGAAGCAACTTAGTCTCTATGCCATCTCTAGAGCCACGGGGGGAGTTGTTAGTACGCTTTGAACCGGATACCAAGCACCTGTACATTTCTGCCAAGAAGTTTAAGGACTTCTGCGTAGAGCGGCAGGTGAATTACAAGGGCCTGCTAACTAAGTTGGCTGAGAGCATGGTGTTCATGGAAGCCACAAACAAGCGTATGGCTAAAGGCATGAAAGTCGATTCCCCCGCAGTGCGCGTGCTCAAGTTTAATACATCCAACTCTGAGTCTCTTCAAGTAGACGTATTGCTGGCAAATGAAGATCGAGACAGTCTCGTATCAAATTAAGTGGTCAAAGTTTCACAAAGGGTGCTCGTTCTTTGTGCCCTGCATTGACCACCGAGCGGCCAAGAAATCTGTATTGGCTGTAGCTGAACGACTGAAGATGGATGTCGTCATCAAAATAGTGATCGAAGATGGCATAAAAGGGTTGCGCATCTGGAGGGTTTGATGTACACTAGCTTCTTTGCTAGTGCCTCTCCTTGACGGCAACCCCGTCTTACCCCCGGTCTTTACCGGGGGTTTTTTATTGCTCTCTGCCTTTGCGTTCAGCTTCTGCCACTCGTCGGCCTGAATGCCTTAGCGCATCCAACAGTATCAGGTTCTTCTCAGTCGGCACAACACCCATGTACGCAGTGCCCCGGCGCTCCATACGTTTATCAAGTGATTTGCCTATCTGATCCATATCCATTGCAAAGCTAGGGTAGCGCCTGTTGAAGTCAGCCACCTTGTCTATCTGCTTGCTGTACGCAGCGGCGTTATTGTTTCGGAACTCCCTATCTAGATTTTCAAGAAGTTTGGTCTGCTCATTGAGTATCTTCTGCTGAGCCCCAATAACTTTGAACGCCGTGTACTGCGTGTTCGCAAGGAGATCAGACCGGAAACCTATTGCCTGTGCTATCAAAGCACCTAGACTAAACGCATCGGTGGTCATTATCTGTGCGCCCTTGTTATCCTTTGCACCTTCTGTGTAAAGCTCATGTGCATTGATAAAGTTTCGGAAGCCAGCAGGTGCCCACTTCTTGACCGCCTTAGCGTAATCCCCCTGCATAGCGGCGTCAACACCATCAGCCACAGACAAGATCATGTTTGCCGCAGGGCCAGCTTTCTCCAGTGCCATAGCTGTAGCACTCTCACGTATGGTTTTTTGCTCTTTGGTATCACGAGTCCAAAGGTTTTTTAGGTCAATACCGGTGCGACCAGCTATGTCTACTCCAGTAAACGCATTAACGGGGCCGCGCAACAACAAGTCTGACAGCGAGACACCACCTATTTTGTTCTCCCCCAATTGGTCGTGTAGCCACGTGGTTGTGAACCACGCCTCAAACCCCATTGACCGCATGGACTCATCCCAATCGTCGTCCTTCAACTCTTCCCACGCTGCACCAAGGAGCCCCATGACAGTGCTGAACATAGGCAAGCCAACAGAACCCGCCAGAATATATGTAGTACCCATAGTGCCAAAGAACTTGTAGCTGGCCTCTGCACGAGACCGGCCATTCATAGGCTTGATCATCTCCTTAAAATTCTTAACCAAGAACATCGTTACATTCAGGGGGAACATCATGAACTGAGTCACCACCTTGCCCACCGCCCCCCGCATAAACGCAGGGCGATTGCTCTCCCCGTAGTCAAATAAGGCTTCGTTGGTATCCGTAACAGACTGGTTTACAGCACGTTCATAATTACCGTGCTCTTTCATGTTTAGCCTAAACGACCCTTTCCACAGCATCTCCCTAGAAATGCGCTCTGATGAGTTCATCAGGCCACCAAGCACTAGGGCATCCACAGTACCCCGAACAAACTTCTCTTTGGGGCCTTTAAGTTCCTCAGTCGGCGTAGCCTTGGACTCAAACACGGTGGAAGTCTGTGTAGAGGTAAATAGCCCTCGTTCTGCCGCTGCTCGGTACGCCTTGCGCTCTAGTGGGGTCAGATCGTTGGAGTAAAGTATTGACGGGGCAACCCAAGATTTAGACCCATCGGCATTGGTTTTGTACACACCAACTTGCGACCATATTTTGAGCATACTGCTCACTTCTTTTACAGCATTGAACGCCCCATACCGAGCCAACACCGGCAAGCCAAACTGAAAAACGCTTAGCGGTTGCAGCAGTGCGGAGGATGCACCGCTCAGGTAATAGATGAACGCCGCTTTGTTGAGGCCACCGGCCACAGCTTCGGCTGTAGATTTTGCCTTAGGTGCAAGAGAAGAATCCACCCGCTTAGCCATCTCGGCTACAAACGGTTCAAGTGCTCGGCGACCCCTGATAGAGTCTTTTGCCGCCGACAACGAATTGCGGAGCAGTGGGGAGTATTTGATCCGTGCAAGCTGCGTAGCCATACGCGCAGATAGATGCGCCGTGTTTTGTAGCACATCGACCCGGAAACCAGCAACTCCCTTACGGTGGATAAACTGCTTGCGAAAAATCTGATCAGGCATGGTCTCCAGAAACGTCTGATAGATAGCATCCTTTAAAAGTCCGCCAGCTTCGGGGTCGGCGAAGTTTGTGCTGTCTATTGCGTCAAACACCCCGGTGAGCATTTTGCCCTCACCTTGAGAGTACGTCTTTGTACGCAGGGATGTAATGTCATCCCCCATCTCAAACTCACTGTCTTTCTCAAGTTCATCCAGCTTGTCGTCAATACGCTTTTCGAACGCTGCCTCTGACTCCCCGCTCTTACGTTTGATTCGTTCCGCAGCAAACTCCCGAGCCGCCCTATCCCGCTCCGCTGCCGTCTCAGCCATGAAGAACGTACGGGTTTCGCCAGAACCCATAGACAACCAGAAGTCACCTTCCCGCACCAACGGAAAGTATGGGTTGATCCGACTACCTTTTTCAAAAGTAGCCCTGATCTTCTTCATGATGTTGGCTTTGGCTTCCGCATCAATGTTCAGCGAGTTGACTTGATCATCCAGTAACTTGGACAGGTACTTGGACAGCACATTGAAGTGATCCCGAATACGTGTGTACACGCGCTGACCTTCTGGCCCCAAATCTTTCCACGCCTTGTCCAGCACATCACTGCGATCAATGGTGTCAACCATTCCGGGGTCTACTTCTGCCAATGTAGCTACAGACGTTAGTTCATCCAGTTTGCCACGTAGGGTTGGGTCCGCTTGGAATGCTCGCTGTACTTCGGTAGTCAGTTCCCCCGCAGCGTTCAGCAGTTGCTCAGTCATGCCGCCCATGCGTTGCATCAGCTTGTACGTGTTCTGAAGCTCAGGTACAGCATTGCCAGCCCAGTCAACCAAAAAGCTAGTCGGTGGAATTTTTACGAGTAGATTGCGCTGCGCTGACGTAGCACGTTTCCACAAGTCCCGCATCGCCGGGATGACCTTGCGGGGGTTCGTAGCCATCTGCAGCATCGACACACCCTTGGCAGCTTTCTGCGCCTTAGCGGACTCCTCAAACTTGAACTTCGCCTTAGCTACAGCTTTGTCGATTTCCTCTTGGGTGCGTATGGTGTCTTTGATTACCTCGGTTTGTTCTGGAGTTAGGTTCTCTCCTTCCTCGGTGCGGCTAAACCCCGGTGCACCGCCCATTGTGCGATCAATACGCTGATTCTCAACAAAGGCACGTGCGGGGAGGATGTAGTTGGCGATCAGGTCTTTGTTGGATAACTTTACGTCCACGCCAATCTTGCGGAGAAATCTACGCACCGCAGCAATTGCTCGCTGCACCACACCCATAGTTGGCTTTGTCTGTGCTAGGTTAGCCAGAATCTCTTCCGCAGCCTCCATGACATCGGCTTCTTCTTGGAAGTTAAGGCCGTATTTTGTGGCTAGCGCATCCATTTCTCCTTTGAAGTTTTTTGCCACAAGCTGCAGAATCGGCTTCAGGTCTCCTCCAAACACACCGCGCAGTCCGTAGTGCCCAAGGGATTCGTGCAGCAGAGTACGCACTGTCTCAGCAGTGCTCTTCATCTGGTCGGCAAAGATGTAAACCTTGCCTTGGTAAAACACACCTGCGGGAACACCAGTAGCCCCCTTAGCTTTGGCGTCTGCGTCGGCTTTTTGTAATTCGGCAGGCACTGCCGCATCGTTGATGTTGTCTGCAACCACCACAGTAGGGGCATTCTTCCACCGGGAAGCCACGAGGTCTACTATGGCTTGAACTTTTTCTTTACCAATAGACGGAAGTGACTTGTTACTACCAGTTCTCATGAACCGGGGTTTGCTAGCTAGGTCTACCAAGAAAAGGAACGCTGGTTCTAAGCTGCCTTCTGGGGCTTCGTTTTCGTTGTTAGCCCGAGCAATTTCAGCTAAATATTTTCTTGCGTTTGTTCTTGTGCCCGCAGGGAAATTTGTAGAGCCAGCTACTTCTTGAAGAGCACCAACAATTTCTAGCGACCTCTCTACGACATCAACCGCACCAGCCCGTGCTTTAGCGGCTTTATCAGGTTCTGTTTCTGCGGCCTCTGCAGTTTCCCCCTTAGTAGCCCGTTCTGATTTTTCTTTAGCCTTCGCAGCGGCTTCAGTTTGTGCAAATCCACGGCGTTTTTGTTTTTCCTCTGCAAGTTCAGCAGTAAGTTCCGCGCCAATATTTCTACCTAAGTCTGCTACTCCCCTTGCTTTCCACGGTTGGCGTTGTGTTTGGTCAAAGAAAGGCTCGCCTATTGTCGCGTCAGTCTCAGCAATTTCTTGATCTACTTCCTGTTCTATATCGTCAATAAAACTCGCCCAATCGTCCGGCTTTTCGGCCTTGGCTTTAGTGGGCGCTGGAGCTTCGGCTACTGGGGCTTCGGCTACTGGAGCTTCGGCTACTGGGGCTTCAACGGGGGTTTCAACGGGGGTTTCAACGGGGGTTTCAACTACCGGAGCTTCGGCTACTGGGGTTTCAACTACCGGAGCTTCAACTACCGGAGCTTCAACTACCGGAGCTTCAACTACCGGAGCTTCGGCTACGGGAGCAGTGACTACTGATGCGTTATCTACACGACCCACGGCTGCTCGTATCCGCGCAATGGTGTCTTCAGGCGCAGCTTTTTTTGCTATTTCTAGCCCCAGCCCACGCGCAATTGCGTTTATCTTTAGTGTGTTAGTGGGAACACCCCCGCCGTCTACACCGGTAAGTAAGCTGCGAGCGGCTACTATTTCAGGTGCTTCGGCTACCGGAGCTTCAACTACCGGAGCTTCAACTACCGGAGCTTCAACTACCGGAGCTTCGGCTATTGGAGCTTCAACTACCGGAGCTTCGGCTATTGGAGCTTCAACTACCGGAGCTTCGGCAACCGCTGGCTGCAGTTTTGCAGTCAGGTCTCGTTTCAGTACGCCGATTTCATCTAAGCGCGTGCGCTTTGTTGTACCCTTTTTGGGGAACCGACCATCTTTAGATAGCAGAGTAGCACCCTCGGTCTCAATGTCGGCAAGGTGGTTTTGTATCTCTGCAGGGTCGGTTGCAGCTTGGGCTGCAGCTATATTTACCTTGGGGCCTTCAGGGACTATTGGAGCCTTAGCTGTTTTTGGTGCTTTTGCGGGTTTGGGTTCTGTTGCTGTTGCAACGGGCGTGAAAGTTGTAAATTCGGCTGGGGCTACTGGGGCTGGGGTTACTGCAGTGGGTTGTATCGTCTCTCCCACATCAGAGACTCCAGCATCCTCTCCAGTAGGAACCACTCCAACTCCTGTAGGTGCTGCAGGTCCTGCGGCGGTGGTTCCCGCAGCGGGTTTGCTAACCACTGCAGTGCGCTTTCCACTTGTTCCGGGTTTAGTTCCTGTAACATCTTGGGCACCTTGTTCCTTAGCGAGAACATCGTTCTCTATCTCTTCCTGCACCTGTTGCAGGGCTGTTGCATATGCTTCTTCGGGTTTTACGCCAGTATCTATAAGCTCAGTAGCCCGAGCCTCGACTCTTGTGTTTGGGGCTTCCGTGGTGAGCCCAGCGATCTTAGCTTCCTCAGCAGCAATGTCATCCTCGGCAATACGGACAGCATCGTCAGCAGTAATACCGCTCTGCTCTTCAAGCTGCTGTGCACGCTGAGCAACTGCATCCTGCCGAGCCTGTTGTTTTGCGGTGGGTGCGGCGGCGGCAGTAGCGCCCGGAGTTTCTGTTGGCGCAGGGGGCAATTTTTTTTCTGGCCCTTTACCGGTTACGACATCTGTAGCACTTGTAATAGCCCCGCCACCGATGCCGCCTTTTAGGCCCGCATCCATAAACCGCTCAAAGTTTTTCTTGGTGAAGAAGTTAAGGTTGTTGTCTACAAACTTCTCGGCTGCAGCACTCGACATCTCTTGAACAGCCTCAGTACCACCCTCGGTTGTAAACCCCACCGCTGCGCCCTTACCCATGCGCTTGTACCAAGCTGCAGCAATCGCCTCCGATGGTATGCCCCCCATATTGGCTTTGCGCAGCAGCATAACGGGCAGGACTGCATCCAGCGCAGAATTGAACCCGCCCGCCACAATGGCAGCGCCCAAGTCCATCTTACCGGTCTTCTCGTATACGTTTTTAAAAACATCGGGGACATTTTGTGCAGCAGAACCAGTAACAGCACCAACCGCTTGGTACTTTAGGGCTACCTTGTTAGCTGCAGCCACGCCCGCCTTCATGGCAGCGTCTTTTACTGCCTCTGCGGTAGCACCCTTGGCCGCTAGGGCCACAGCAGTTTTTTCCGCAGCCAGCTTAGCAGCAGCCACTGCACCGCGCCCGACTATTGCTGCAGCACCGCCAGTAAACAGACTTGGTAAGAGCGACGGTATAGCTTCGCCTACAGCCTCTACCGCATAGGTAACCCCAGTACTAACGTCCTTGACGTTCTTGTAAGTGCCAACAGCGGCGGGGTAAAGCTCTTCGGTTTCCTTGTTATAGGCCGCAGCATCCTGCATCCTTTTCTCAGCCCCAGCCGTATCACCAAGCGCATACGACCCCATAGCTGGGAGCACATCGGCAAACAGGGACTTCGCCCCCCGCCCACCACGCATAATGGATGGATACAACGCAGAAAAACCAGTAGGCCCAGTGCTTTCTGCCCCCTCTTCAATAGGCGTAAACGTGGTAAATGTAGGCGCTGCTTCTTCTAGCGGCGTAAAAGAAGTAAATTTCTGAGCCATACCGTGCCTAGTTAATTTGCGTAACCTATCACTTTACCATCCTTGAGAACCTCAGTTCCCTTCCCGGGTACAACTTTTCCAAACGTAGTCCCCGCAGGGATTTGAGAAGCTGGCACAGTTTTAGCAGGAGCGGGGGCAGCGGGGGCAGCGGCGGTTTTGGGGGGAGCTAAACCAAAACGAGCATACGCCTCAATTTTTGCGTCTTCTGCCATTTGCGCTCTAACTTCAGGCTTGGCATTCAAATACTCGGGGCTTATCTTCAGCCTAGAGCTTGCCTTATCCCACGCATTGCTAGCATTTGTTTGCCTAGTGGTATCCTGTGACTCACCTTTGAGCGCAGCACTTGTTCCGCCTATATCTGCCATGCTAAAAACTTGCCTCTGCTGTAGCATGCCCAGTACCCGATTAGACTCCTCAGAAGTAATCCGATCCTTTTGCATCTCAGGAGTCTCACCCGGCATTGGCTTCTCCCTAGCCATACGAGTTGTTACCCCAGACTGCACGGCCTGCTCAGCAACTTTAAGCGGTGGCGGGGCCTTAGCCGCAGCACCGGGTTTAGAAGTTCTAGCAATGCCTTCGTACACCTTGCCAAGTGCTTTGGCTTTATCAATCCCAAACACCTGCGCGGCCTGATGATCTTTCCGCGCCTGATCTGCAGCGGCAATGGCATCCCTAGTAAGACCCATTTTTTCTTTGCGCTCGGCGTCGGCGATATTGATGTTCATGCGCTGAATAGCGCTCTTCTGCGCTTGGTCAGCCTTAACTGCCTCACCGTAAGCGCCAGCAAACGTACTAGCCCCCGCAGCTAAACCACGAGATAGATCATTGCCTTGAAGCATCGCCGCAGCAGCCTGAATTGCGGCTAGGCCCTTGCCTTGTTTTAGGTTAGTAGCACTTTCTTCCCCTAGGCGCTTAGCATCCGCACGCATACCCTCATACGGGCTTTCACCAATACCCTTGAGCAAAGAAGCCCTCCGCTCTTCAATAATCCGGTTGTAGTCTTCCGGTTTCATAGGCTCATATTTAGCCCCAGCAACGGCCTTTGCCTGTGCCAATTGGTTTTGGAGTGCTTCGTTGTACACCACCGGATTGCCCGGACCTTGGGCGGGAGCATTAGTTTCATCTTCTTCATCATCACCCCCAGAAACATCGCTACCGCTGGCCCCATTAAAAGCAACAATACCACCATGGGCCATGCTTTGTTCAGTCGGCAGCATATTGTTCATGTCTACGGGCAAAGAAGCAAGGCCATTTTTCATAGACGCACGAGCAGCTTTTTCCATCTGAATAGCTTGCAGTTGCTCTTGATCCCCACGGGCTTTTGCCGCTTTTTCGGCTTGGTCCAATTGCTGGTTGGACAATTTACTCACGATGCTTTCAATGTTTTGCTGGCTATCAACACTACCGCCATCAGCAAAGAACTGACTCAGGCCGTAAGCTGCAGAACCTGCAGAACCCAGCATCTGACCAAACGATGGTGAACCCGGATTTTGAGTGCCGGTGTAATTAGTGGTGCTGCCAATCGGAAGGCCACGCATCATGCTAGCCATGTTGCTCAACTGTTGCTGCGGGTACTCCCGCTGGTTCTGATAGTCTTGGTACGCTTGAGTCAATCCTGCCTGCCCCATAGCTTGTTTTTGCGCACCGTAGGCAGCTTGTAACTTATTGACATCTATACCTTGCTGAAACTGCTGTGCACCCAAACCACCCAACTGCCCTGAGGCACTCAGACCTGTCTGAAGTCCCTGCATGCCGTAGTTCGCACCGTATTGCCGCGATTGTTCTCGTGCTTGCTGCCCAGCTAGTCCGTACTGAGCGGCCATCTGAGCGCTAGTCATACCCTGATTAGCACCAAACTGCTTAGACTGCTCCGCTGCTTGTTGCCCAGCTAGTCCGTACTGAGCGGCCATCTGAGCGCCAGTCATACCTTGATTAGCACCAAACTGCCTAGACTGCTCCGCTGCTTGTTGCGCAGTTAAGCCCGCCTGCTGATTGGCAAGTTGTGCCTGCATACTTTGTCCAGAACCAAGCTGCTGCGTTTGCAATCTAGCGTTAAGGTTCTGTTGGTTTGTAGTCAAACCGGCTTGCTGGTTAGCAAGGTTAGTTTGTTGCTGATTAGTAAGGTTTGCCAAGCCAAATTGCGAACCAATGTTGGCCCCTAACTGCTGCGTTTGTAGATTAGCTGCAAGATTTTGTTGTCCTGTGGTCAAACCGGCTTGCTGGTTTGCCAGTGCCGCTTGTTGCGCCAACTGAGCGTCCTGCATTGATGCGGCTTGGTTGAACTGGCCTTGCTGCAGGCCATACTGCCCTTTTAGCGATTGGTTTGCCAGTGCCGCTTGTTGTGCCAACTGAGCATTTTGCAGATTGGTGTTGTAGCCCATCTGAGAATTGAACTGCCCCGTTTGCATACCAGCTTGTTGATTTGCTAACAACGCCTGCAGCCCGGTCTGCTGATTAGATTGTTGGGCTTGGAGCCCTGTTTGCGCTTGAAGCCCTTGCGTTTGCAGTCCAGCGCTTAGGTTTTGAAGTCCCGCTTGTTGTTGAACCCCTTGATTTGCCTGCGCAGCAGTAAGACCTGTTTGTTGGTTAGCCTGTGCTGCCTGAAGTCGTGCTGCTTGCTCTGCATTGAACTGCTGTTGTGCGTTTTGAAAACCTGCTTGTGACCCCGTAGCTTGTATATCCCCCATTTGTTGAGCAAGATTTCGCTCCCGTTCTGCACGCATGATAGCGTCCCGCGAACCGCCAAAAGCCCCCGCTTGA
>Ga0209596_1001600_pt1 | contig 19368 bp, 23 predicted proteins | sample M_130807_MF_Meta_FD_187314 | JGI IMG/M metagenome (GOLD analysis project Ga0209596, IMG submission 187314) | Freshwater microbial communities from Lake Montjoie, Canada to study carbon cycling - M_130807_MF_MetaG (SPAdes) (version 2) | ecosystem: Environmental > Aquatic > Freshwater > Lake...
AAAGGAAAATCTTCCAGAAAATGTCATCATCCAAATAACAAGAACATCGTATTTTTCTAGCTCTTCATCTGTGATGTTCTCAATGAAACTTTTAAGTTGGTGTGAATCTGATGATCCCCCCATACCCAAGTTAATCAAATAATCATAATTCAGCTTCATTTGCAACCGCGGGGGCCAACCAAATGTATGAAATCTTTCTATGTTGGCACTATAAATTTCTGGAGTATATTCATTGATGTCATCGCTCCAACATCCAACACCTTCAGTGTTGCTGTCTCCCATGGTTATTAATAATTTAGGTTTCATAATTCTTCTATTCTCATGGCTTTGTCATCAACTAACGCATCATAGTGTATTTTTCCTAACACTAAACTATGAAATCGAACGTTCCATTCCAATAATTGATTTTTAGTGAGTTCATACAACATTGAATATACTACTGAAACATTTCCATTAAATTGAGACATTCCTCTAGCGGTGTATATGATGATAGTGTTTCCCTCATCATAAAGTTTATTGATTTTTTCTATGTTTTCAGGTAAAGGAATGCAATGACGATATTTCTCCACTCCCTTTACATGTTCCAGTGAAGTTGCCCTCGTACATAATGTATCATCTAAATCAACGGCTAGTATTTTCATATTAATGGACGATAGTTAAAATTTTCTCTTTCAAAACATCTACTATATCTATATCAGGCAAAACTAGTCTATTATAATTATAGTGTCCACAAATTTTAAAATAGCTGCCGGCTGCAGATAAATCATGCTCTGGTGTCACCCATTTTTTCCATAAGCTAGACGCATAACATATCTCGTCTGCCAGTAACAACTGCTCTGGTGTGAAGTGTTGGAGATACACACTATTCTCAAACACACTCAACTCTGGTCCTATGTTGATTGAAGATAACCCATGTTGGAACCGCACACTTCTTTGCTGTTGAGTAAGAAAATCTCCATTGTGTTCTTTGGATTTTTTGCCGAAATACCGGCAAACTTCTATGTCATCCTGAAGTTTTTTCAGATTGAACTGACCCGTGTTGATTTCTCGCACAACATCTAATCCCACACCTGATTGTATCACCACATACTCAATTTTCTGAAAAATATCATTTGACAACGTTTTTTTCAACTGGTCCACGAACCAAAACAAATCATCGGATGATAACGGAAAAATTGCCTGCTCTGTACCTACTTCAAAATGACAGTTAGGATTAATTGAGTTGATGAACAAAACATCTTCCAGCGTTTTTTCCAGCCCTTGCTCTTTCGAGGTGCAAATTTTCCATGGGTCAACGTGAATTAAATTGAAGCAAGAAGCGTCTGCTTTATACGAGTCTCTCCCATCATCGGAAACTGCGCCCTGTCCCGCACCGCCATGGTCTCGCTCGACTCGGACCCGCCCAGCAACATAATTTGAAAATTGTTCCGTGGTCCATCCTACATACCCGCCGTGATAATCTACTTGTCGGCGAGATGGCAAGAAGCCAATATCCGTTCTATTCAATTGTAGTACTGCATCCACGATGTTTTTAGACATGGGACAGATAAAATAACTAATATCATTCATCGGTGTGTTTAGTGATAGTGTTATACATAAAATTTGCAATTTTTAAATGGCCTTGGTCATTAAAGTGCCAGTCCTTTCCTGGCACCAGCCAATATTCTGGATGTTGTTGAATCCAGTCATACCATGTATCCAGAGTTTCGGGGGAGATTAAATTTTTAACTGTGTCTGTGTTTTCACAACTGTCCATTAGCCAAGTGTATACATTGAATCCAAATTTTTGTAGAGTAGCTATTTTAGTTTTCCAGCGTTCCTGGTTTTCCTCTATCAAGTCATTAAGAGGCCGCATCATGTCCTGCCAGTTAAATTCAGTATTACGAGAAATTATTGGGTTTTTATTTGGTTCAAATTCTACTATATCAATTCTAGAAAAGATGCTAGGAGATATGATGATGATGTCGTTGATGCTCCATTCAAGTATATCTTGGTCTATTCTATAATTCATATAATTCCAGCCGCGCCCAGCACAAGATTTAGAAATACACTCATACTCAAGTTTTTCTGCCAGATAAGTCCCCCAATACGAAACTCCTTTAAAATCACGAAGCCCAGTAGCGAAATCTAGAAGATGCGGTTCCCCGTCTTTTTCTAACCCGAACGGCTCGCTGAAACTACACCCATATATCCAAAGTTTATTCATAGTGAAACAGACTCTTGAACAAAATTAATTGCTCTTTTGCTTGACGTTCGAATATTTGTTGTCCAAACACGGTGTTAGGTCTTCCATCAATCATAGTGGGATGTTGCAGCTCCGCGGGAGTTGCATTGAATACCCAACAACTTTCAGGAATCATTTCTCTGGATTTCAGCACTGTGACCCCAACCTTCAGCTTCGCGCACGCATACTGAACAGCTCTACTGAATCCCCCATCACCGTATATATGTAGATGGTCTAGATGCAATGGTTCCAGTATGGAGTACACGCCTACCCAGTCAGTATTGCATCCATATTTTTTACCGTTTCTCACAAGAACTGTATTCACAGCTCCAATTTTTCTTGCATCTTCATCCAATATATCAATGAAATCTACAGCATTGCATTTGTGCGGTGATGCTAGGGCAGCTCCTGCAAAATTCATGAGTTGTATAATAGAAAAAACATCTTCTGTGGAGTCGCACTTCACCGGCAGATATATGGCATTTACATCATTCTCCTGGAAGGCCATGTTAAAGAACCTAGCCCCATTGTTGCCAGGGTTTTTTGAAAACGACCCAAATATTTTAGTTTCTTTGTTGATAATCATATAACATTTCTAGAGATTTGAACCACAGTAGTTTGGAAAACTTATCCTCATGGAGTGTAGCCATGTTTAAAAATATCAGCCCGACAATTAATAATACTTTGTCTAGGTTATAATTTTTTTCATGCAACCAACTTTCATACCGGGTGCGGCAAAGTTGCAAGGTATCAGAGACTTCATATGAATATTGAAATTCTGCTCCACTTTCATAGATGAAAAAATCATTGGTGTTTTTCATCGCATCATATGGAATAATCATGCCACCTAAAAGCTTGGCTAAATCATAATACACATCGCCGTGTTCTGTTGTTCCCCCGAAACTGTCTCTCCAATCTATGTAAAAAAACTTTTTACTGTCCCGTTGATATAATATGTTGGCAAACTGTAAATCACCGTGAAAATTCTTGCTGACTGGATTTTTAGCTAATGCATTCAGGTCCAGAGTTTCCAAGATGGTTTTCAAAGAAGGTATCATTTTTTTATTGACCATGAACGATTGTTCATAATACTGGTCGCCATGCTTTTCTAAGAAGGCGTTGATTCTATGGCGGGTTTTGTCAACATAAAAAGAAACAAAGTCAGCTTCATTCATTTCACCGGTTGTTTTAATTTCTTCTTCTAACCAAGAGAGGAAATTTTCAAAAACAGTTACATCATTTACTTTATATAGATTTTCTCCGTCTATCCAAGTATAAGACAAAAAATTCTTCCCGAACACAACATTGTTAGGGGTAAGATGTTGTATGTGTTGCCATCTTGCTTTTATGTTTTCTAGCTTTTTCCGGTCGGGAAAAAACTTGATGAATGTTCCATTAAGTTGATACACACAGTCTCCGGTATCTTTCATCAATGAAAGAGGGGCATCCTTGAAATAGCTCTTGGCCTTTAGGAAATCATCCACGTTACCTGTATCAAACCAATTTAAATGTTCGGCTTCGATGGAACTATATGCGTTGATGTCATAGAAGGCTGAAACGATTTCGCCTTCCTTGATATTGTTTTCCAGACACTTCCAAAAAGTCTCATATTCATATATCCCTGCTATTCCAGAAAAAGCATAGGAAAACCCGGTAGCTGATTTATTCTTCAAGTCAGTGATTTGATTATTGTTGACATCCACCGTGGCGTATTTTTCTGGGTAGGCAGTAGGGTACACACCCAACCAATTTTTTGACAGACCCGGAATTTCATCGTCAATGATGGCGTCACCTGTAATGAAATAGAATGGCTTTTGCAAATGTTGCTTGCATTGCAGGGCGCTATATCCAGGTCCAGCCGAGCTACTAGTATAATCATCAACATAGACATATTTTATGTTTCTGTCAGAATGAACCAGGTCACAATATTCTTGGACCACCTCTCCATTATAACCTAATGCGATAACAATCTCCCATTTTAGGGGGAATTTTTCTATGATGTGACTCAGGACTGCCTTGTTGTTTAACGGCAACAATGCTTTGTTCATGGTTTTAGATACAGGGTGCATACGTGTACCTAGCCCTGCGCATAAAATCAACACTGCGGGTTCTTGATGTTCCGTTTCAATTCTCCCACTGGGTCGGCTGGTGTCATCTTCAATTCGTATCACATCATCTACTTCTGGCGTGGATACTTCTTGTAATATTACATCGGTTAAAGCAACAACTCTATGCTTCATGGGCGGCTTTACATTGAAGTATTCCCCTGCTGACATGATTGTTTTTTGTATCACACCCTGGTCATCTTCTAGCCACACTTCGGCTTTTCCAGAAATGAGGTAGTTTGTTTCAATTTTTCTTTCATGAAACTGGAGAGATGTTCTGTGCCCCGCATTCAAATAGATTCTTTTATAACAATAAAAATCATTTACTTCCAACCATTCTTCTTTGCCCCATGGCTTGTTTATTATTTTCATATCAAATCCATCCGTTCGAACGTAGTTTGTTCATCACTGTAGTAAATGCCACATAGTGTCCATTTTCTGAAGTATGCTTTGTTTTTAAGCTATCTGGATATTGTAATGCCAATTTCCCCCACGAAACATTGCATTGATTCAACGGGTCAATGAAGTCGAGGCATTCTGGGTCGTCATTGAGAATTAAATGGCGTACACCTTTCTTCTTCAGATATAAATGGGTTAACGCTACTATTCCAACATCATACCATTTTTGTATTTTGTCATCATGGATGTTCTTGTAATATTCATATAACAAACGCATTTTTTCTGGAGATTCAGTATTGAATCTCTGATAATAACCAGAGTATTTATCATGATTCAAATATGTCTCCACGTAATCTACAATACCTCGGTAATTCTCGGTTAACATTTCTCCCGTATAGTTCTCATCTTTTGCTAAAGGATGCTCGTACAATGTTTTATAACTATTCTCACCATACGGAGGATATTGGTGGTAATTCACCGATTCATTATTCACTGCTACTGAGGAAGGCGTCCCGGTTGAAAACCATTCCGTCCTGTCATATGATGTATTACCTACTATTAACAAGTCCATGTCTGAAAATTTTTCTACTGCATACAACGCCTGCAACCGTATGGAAAAATGTGTGCTAGACCCCTTGGCTAAATTTACTAAATCTAATCCCAATTCTCGGGAAAGTAAAGCACCGAAAGAATCTTTGTGTAATTCTACACATCCTATTCCAATTGCAAATGAATCGCCACATACAACTATTTTTTTTCGAGGTTCTGTATTGTTCATTGGGATGCCATTATATTAATTTATTGTTAGTGAGATATGCTGCTAGTTCTTCTGCCCACAATTTGTGTGATTCGGGAGACGGATGCCAACCATTTAAAACAGGTGCTTCTCCGTTTTTCCTGATAAAACTCAAAAAGGTATTGTTTGGTGCATCTTTATTATAAAACCGTATAGGGTCTATGGTTTTCCATATACTACGATAATCATAATAATCATGGAACCGCTCTGGAGAATTGTTTTTGAACACCGTGTACCCGTCTAACTGTAATTTATCAACTTCATGTGAAATATTCAAGTCAGTCCATGCAGTAACATCTAATTGTGACACTTGATAGAAAGAATTATAGCACATCCATTTAATTTTATGAGACTCACAAAAGCTTTGCAATAGAAGATTGTTCATGACAAAGCGAGGGATAAATTCTTCTTCGTTCCACAAGTAATTCACATATAATTTCCAAAATTCCTCTTGAGGCGCTGCATTAAAATGTTCAACATTTGGCCACACTCTAAACCGGTGAGAAAGTTCGCTATCTTTGTACCAAAAGAAATTTCTTTCGGGCGATGACCAACCCACAATCACTAACAAATTGTCTAAATTTTTCTTTGGAACAATATAATTCTTTGTGATGTGACTGATAACGCGGTTCAATATTGTTCCGTTATCATCTGCGGGCCATGAAAGATTATATACATTGGCATCTAATATCTCGCTTAGATATGATGTCCAAATTTTAGGTGCACGATATTCATCGTTTTCTTGTAAAAAATCATAGGCACCTGGGTGCACATTCGCTGGATATCTTTTTGCAATAGTTGGGTCTACTATTTCACACCCAAAAGTCCAAGAATCACCGTCAGCTATTATCTCTAACGTCATACCCCCCCTAGTTCAAGACCTGTTTCCAATTGGTACCATTCATACCCTATTTTAAAAATCTTATCTGCATCATCAATGCTGTCTAGCCCCTCACAATCATTGCGTACAACTGCATATTGATATCTATCGTTGCATGTAGGATATATACCGTGCTGTGTCATATACTCATATAAAGTCACACCGGGCCCATAAAATGAAAAATAGTCTATAAGGCCACTGGCCTGAATATGTTGTTTATGCGTCTCAGAATATTTTAGTTTTGAATACCTGTAAGTGTTCCCCAATATGTCCATGGTGTTACTATCGCCGTAAAACATAACATCGCTGAAATTATTTCCATTGAATTCTCTGGGAAATTTGCTGATGGGGGTGGTGGTATATGCTATTAGTGGTTTTATGTTGAAGAAATTGAAAAATGTGTCTGGCTGAAATATAACATCAAGCCGCGATTTGACAACAACATCATACTTGAAATTGTTCTTTACTTCATACAGTCTTTTATGGTGCATACTTTTCATGAAACTGTAGAACAATCCATCCCACGCATTGGGAAATTTTTCTTTATTGAAAGTTTCTACTTCAAAATACTTTGGATTGTATACAGAAGAAATTTCATGAACGTCATCAGCAGGGACATCCCATGTGTTCCATTGTTTCGCCTTTTTTTTCCGCCAACTATTATTATGCCAAGTGTGTATAAAATAGTCTACTTGCACATCTTCATTGCTTTTTGAATAATCAAAAAAGCGCAGAATATTTTTATGGGCAGTTTTCCATGTTCTAGATTGGCCAGACAAACATACAGCTATTCTCATAATTACTCCTTAGTAATCTCTTAACACGCCAGGGTCAACATATAATTTTGCTATGTCAATTTTCAACATGTTTATATAGTAACAAAACACCACTTCAGGCAAAACACCATGGAAGAACAACGTTCTGGGAATACACAATAACCAATCATAAAAATTGCAAATTAAATCATAGGTTAACGAGTCGGCAATAAAACAAATATCACCGACGCGATAAAAAGGCCAATTAATATCCATCCCTGTGTGAACACTATACATTGTGTTTGTCGGGTGAGTATACTTTCGCTCTAAGTATATGTTTGACCCCAGGGGGATATTCCTCCATTTATCAAAATTGCTGAGGGTTGATATATTAAATTCTGTTTGATTATTCATGTCTAAATCAAAGCGATACCGTATACACCAATCATATTCCTCTCCCATTTGCAACTCATAATCTCGTTTCAATAAAGCTACTCGTTGCATGCTGTAAAACTGGCTAGCTGACCAACCTACGGGAGCTGGCGTATCACCACACATAGCATCATACACTATTTTCATCGACTTATCAATATCTTCTATCAAGTATTTTTTAGGTTGATAAAATTCTAACAAGCTTTGCATCTCATCATTGGAAATATGAATACTGCTTTTTCTATAGATATCCGTAAGATAAGCATTAACAGCGGGGCTACCCATCTGTATATTAGTTGTGGTATTGAAATCCCAGGCGTGGATGAACGTGTCAATTACACAGCCTTGATGGTTTTTCTTGATACTTTCCACAAACTCAGTGAAACTTGCCTGAGCGCTTTTCCAAGCTCTGGGTTGTCCGCTTAAACATATAGCTATTTTCATATCAAATCTCTTTGAGGTGCGAAATAAAACTGCTCACATTCAAAACATTTTTCGTATTCTTGCAAGATTGCATACTCCAGACATTCTAGTTTAACACAACAATAACCATCTCCGAGGTTACCTAACTTTATTGAGTGATTTTTTAAATGGTTGACAAACGTTTTGGTATTATCTTGTTGATTCTCGAAAAAATATTGTTTAGCTAACTTCATTAAATTTGGTGTACTGACCCAACAAACATCATTCACGTGGGAGGCCGTATTCCAATCTGGTCTAAGATTCTCGACTAGAAATACATCCGTGGTTCTATTCTTGAGAAATGCAGTCAACACTTCTTTTAGAAAATTTCTGCCAGGTCGAAACATGATATCAGGGCGCAATTTCACAATTAAATCAAATTCTTCACCTGTCGATGTAGTATAATTTTCTAGTAATTCCAAACTTTTATACCAAGAATAAAATAAAGAATAGAAGTGTAAATTATTTTCAGTATAATGGTTTTTTACCTCATCATAGTTTTCTATACTGAAATCCTGAATGTTGTATAATTCTTTGAATGTCTTTAAATCTTCCCAGTCGGCAGAAACTACTTCAGGCAAAACTACATTTCCTGTGCGAACATACGGCTTTCGTGTGTTGATATCCCACAGGTGTGCAAAAAACACACAATCTTGATATGCCTCTCCTAAATAACTTTTTATATTTGGATGGGCATGTACACCTCCCCTCAGCTGGGAACTAAAACACACTGCAATTTTCATGGGTTGTTCAGGAATCTCGGCAGAAATGTAAAAATCCACTCAACTCCGGAAATGTATCTTGAAATGAGGTTCCTCTACGCTTATCATATTCAGTGATGTATGAAGCAAAGTTCTGACGCTGGGCAATATTTTCTGGCTTTTTAGCTCCCATCTGATGCAACACCACATAGTACAATCTTTGCATTCTATGTATTTCGTAATCATAGAATCCTTTAGCAGCTAATGGCGACCATCCTCCCACTTGTTGATTTTTATGCATGAATGTCACAGAGTCCTCAATGAACGGCAGGAAATTTTCTGTCAACACCCACGCAGACAGGAACGCTGGGTGCCGTAGATAAGGCACATCAACACTAAGGGGCAGCTGGCGCTTATGCGCGTCAGAATATCTCAACTTCAACTCCAGCATGTCTCGGAGAAAATCCGTGAATGATGTCACTGACAATAAATTGTAAGTACACATCAATGTTACTTTGCTATCTGGTATTTCTGCTAGAATCCTGTTCAAATTGGACAACCAATAGTTGTAATCTAACCCAAATCGTATGTACTCAGCTTTTTTGCCATGAGCTTCATTGCTAGTAAACATTTTGAATTCTTTCACTGCTTTTTTATCTTGGATAATTGTCATCTTTTCAATAAACTTATCAATTAGCTCCTTGGAAGCACCTAGGTTGCTATTAACACTGAACTCCATGTGGGGTTGTGGGTTCTCAATGAGATAATCCAAGACTTTAAACGTGTTCTTGCTCAATAAAGGTTCCCCACCTGTGATTCTGAACGTGTGCAAATCCTTTACTGCATCAGGCCACCATTTCCAAAATGCTTCAATGTATGGATTGTGTTCGGATTGCAAAATAGGCATCCCACTTCCTTTTTGCAAATGACTGATGGCATTGAAAGATCCATGAGGCAATTCATAGTGCCCGTGTTGCTTGATTTCTTGCATCCATGTAGTGGAGTATGAAGGAGAACAATAAGCACACTTGAAATTGCAAGTAGTATCAAAATCAACTTCCATATAGGAAGGATTCACATTGGTGTCCCAGGGCGCACTTGAAATTTTTTGAATGTGCGGCTGAGCCCAAGCTTCTGCACTTTTCGTGATTCTATCACTAAACGAGTCTGATTGGTTTTGGACAGATTTTGCTGTATCTTCCACGCGCCAGCAATAATCACATTCAGCTGGTCGTTCACCATTCAACATCAATCGTCGTTGTTCTTTTTTGAATGGTGTGTTATGTAGAATAGATGGGTCTGCACCCAATCCCGCTAAAGGGATCGGGTGTACCGCGGGATGATGGCAACTGTGATTGGTTCCAGTTCCGAGATGGAGAGTGACCTGCTGCCATTTAGCAGCACACATGGTCGGACTAACCCCATCTAAAATTTTTTTAGTTTTTTCAAAATTATCTAACGCGCTATTGCTCATAAATTATATCCTATGGTCATGTATCTAGTGAACTGCTTACAATCCAACTCACCCGCATATTTATATACATTTAACGGATTCATTTTTTTAAAATCTTCTAGTGTGCTAGAACACCGAACATGTTCTGTGCATGAAAAAAAATTGTTTCCTTGCAAAACAACAGGCACTAATTTTGGAATTTGAACCGCCCAGGCATCAAATATGTGTTGTGCAACATGTTCAGTGCTGGTGTTTATCACAAGTGAAGGAGTTTCTGGAAACACAAAATCTTTCATGTCTGCTGTTATGAACGTAACGTCAGGATTCATCTGTTCACCAATAATCTTGGAATTGGCATCTAAATCTATGCTATAAACTGCATGAATGTGTTTGTGTGTGTCGCGTAACATGCCCCCCAACACACCATACCACCCACCAAACACATATACTGACTTATAACAATCCATGTTCAACGTATTCAATGTGTCAATCAGCCATTGTTTGCTGGTGAGTTGACTTTCCCAAAAACTTTCAAGGATTCTGTGCTGCTCATCACCATGAGTTGCCCGAATAACATTCATCCATTGAATGATTCTCGCTGAAGATACCATGTTACCGGTAAATAAACGGGTCGCGTTTTCGTAATTCTTGTAGTTTTCTCTTAGTCTTGTATTTCATCAAATACTTCAATAAAAAATCCACAAGTCTATCAACGAATTTTAAAATCATAATCGTGTTACCACGGGTGCGAGAAAAGTTAAATCATCCTTGTATAACTCCTTTAAAACATCATTTATTTCCATTAATTTAAAAAAATCTATACCAGATATTTTGAAATTCAACTCTGGGTTGTCCAGAGCTGTGGTGTGTGGGATTTTTTTACCAAAAGTTAAATATAACCATTTACTATAATCTGCAACATCATACACCGTATAATTTTGCACCTCTTCTCCGGTTGAAGCATGATGGAGACAACGGTCTTCCTCATTCTTTGCAAAATAGCTGTGCTGAGGTTGTGTATGCATATCGTTCTTGTAGTGTTTTTCTATGAGAGGTAACGCACTATACAAATTATCCCAGATGGTAACTTTCTTCTTATACTCCTTGTTAAGAATCACTGCCATTTCATCAGTTTTTGAAGGGGTTACGGCGAATGCTACGAAGTGTGCATAGAACGATAAAAACCTTTCTATTGGATTACGATAAAAAAATATTTTATTTAACTTTTTGTCACTTGTTATAGTTTTAAACGCATTCTTACCGATTTGTGTATTTAAGTTTAGATGTATTAGATGATATACATCCGTACTATGCAGCAAATGTGTACTACCATTTCGATATGGCACTGCAAATAAACTATTGGTATTTTCGTGATAGAACATTCTCATATTTAAATTACCCGATATTCTAAAGAACGATTGGTGATAATGAACTGCGCGAAGTTGGCATGTGTTTGTGGGGTGTGATGCCCGCCGGGACATAGTACCTGATGAATCAAACGATGAATCAAACTCTAATATTCAAGACTCGCCGTGTTTTCTGCCTTCTGTATATATCTCCGCATCATCCTACGGTATAACGTTCAAGAGAAGTGTTTAATTGCGAGTTCACCCTGATGAATTTAACTTTTTCATGAAGTTGTGAGATGGTATCGGCGTTCACATAAGCACATGCCGAGCGAATCCCCCCTAAAATGTGGGCAATGGTGTATTCCACGGGTCCTTTATAGGGAATTTCAACAATTCTGCCCTCGGAACTCCGATATTTTTTGATTGCGCCATGTTTTTCTTGGGCTTCGCTACTGCTCATCCCATAAAATCTCACTTTTCCATCATAAATGTCTTGTTCCGACTCATCATGACCGGCAAAAATGCTTCCTGCCATGACCATGTCGGCGCCTGCGCCGTATGCTTTGGAAAAATCACCAGGATAAACACATCCCCCATCAGAAACAACACCTCCCTGAACACTATCAGCGGCAGATACACATTCCAACAGAGCGGAAAACTGTGGATACCCAACTCCTGCGACCTGCCGCGTGGTGCAAACTGCACCTGTTCCAATTCCTACACGCGCCAAGTCGGCGCCACATGCGATAATACGCTCAACAGCTTCAGGAGTGACAACGGTGCCCGCTATAATGAAACTATCAGGGATATTATCACGAACTTTTGTAATAAAATCATAAAGTGGGTTCATATACCCATTGGCGACATCAATGACAATCTTCGGTGTAGGTATTCCGTGTGATTTGAGCATTGATGCAATGGTTATTGCCTTGTCAAGGTCAGCATCCGACATTCCAATTGTAATAAACAGTTTGTCATTTGACTGAATAGTACTTGTTGATGAACTCAACTCAGTTTCCCAATCTTCAATGGTGTGATGTTTCACGATAGCCGTGAACACTTCAAATTGTGATAATGTACGATTCATACTAAACGTGCCCACTCCATCCATGTTCGCGGCAACAATGGGGACACCGGTAATGTATGCTCCCCATCGTCCTGTGAGTTGCTGTGTTACCGTTACTTGGCTGCGTGAAGTAATATCAGTAAACTGGGGAACAATTAACACATCATCAAAATCAAGTTTTACATCCATGGTGTTATCCCTTTGTGACGGTCTCGTATAAGGTTTCAAAATCCTTGTGCATTTCAACTTCCTCATTGAAATTGCCCTTGTGATATGTGCGAGCAAGTTTATTCAAGACCTTTCTGTTCAATTGTAGTTCATCACAAATATCTTTCTTGATATTTTTTAGTAAATCGCGCTCTGCCTCCGTCCTTGACATGCTGGTGCTAATATCTTTCAGGGCATCGAGCAGCTTGAGTTTATCCGCTGGTGTTGTGGGTAGTGTCATTGAGAATTCTCCATAAATTAAAATGTTCACCTGGGTCGTTTTTCCTTCCACGAGGGAAGGCAATATCCTCATGTCCTAAAATAGGTTTTGTTTTACTATCAGGATATCGGGTGTTAATGTACTGCACAAGTTTTTTCAAACTCGCATACTGCTTTTCCGTGTAATTGGCGTAGCTTGTTCCTTGCAAGCACACACCAATACTAAATGCATTCCATCCTGTGATAGTTTGCCAAGCACTGATTCCTGCGTGATTGGCAATATATTGTAAATCCATGAACTGATAAATTTTCCCGTCACGAGTAATAAAGTAATGATAGGATAATTTTCTTGCGCGAAGTATCAATCGTGTTGTTTTTGGTCCAAGATTTCCCCCGTCGTTATGAATGACAATGTAATTTTGTGTTGTGTCGCGTGGGGATGTAACAGGTAATGGAAGTTTTGTTATTGGTAGTTGTAACGCCAATAAGAGAAATAACATAATTGGGATTAAACCGTCTCAATGGTAAATACCTGTTCTTGCCGAGCAATTTGCTCCTTGAGTGCCATCACATGAGATGCACCAAGAGCAGTTGCCTCAATCATTAGCGAGGCAAGATTCTGCAGCGTGAGTTTCACTTCGTTCGGATGTTGCATCAGATGACTCCTGTGGTATTGTGTCTTGGGGAATGTTGCGTAATTCCCACCATGGTTTCTTCGCACCAAAAATTCTTGTGTAATTGGCTTCCTCAACTTCTTTGGTCACACAGCATGGGCGTTTTTTGCTACCTTTTCCATTCATAACACCTACAATCTTTTCGTGTGTTGTTGCATAATTAATCCTGTCTTATATACTAGAAATATACACTCATTCACCGCTCGGGTCAACACTAAATTTAATATGGTTGTACCAGACTCGTTTCATGTAATTGTTCCCATTTCATTTCAAAATCATCAAGGTCCCTGAACATAACATCGTCGGTAAGGGCCGGTGCAACATATAGATATCCATCCCCTCGGTATGAAACACCCAACCGGGTATGAAGCGGATGGTTCACATCATAAATCTCATCGCTATACACATAGTAATCAGCTATAATGGTAAGATGATTCTGATACATCGTGTGCATCTTTTGCATACTTGCAAAATCCACGTCAAGCATTCCAACATAGGGAGTAAGCTGTTTGTTACGGTCATGGGTTGTGTTAACTGTACGCAATCGTGACATAATAAAAAATTTCTTCATCCACTTTTTTTCATCTGTAGGAATTATACAGATTGTCTTAAAAATACGGTCTTCGATAATTCGTTTACTCATACGTTCAGAAAATATTGGTTGAACCTTTATTACTGGCAATGGTGAGGTATTACATAATTTTTCGTATTTTGCATCTTCCTGGTCAACTGTTAATCTGTATTTTGGATTAAATGTTTCCTCTAGAGGTAAATCATGTCCAAGCGATGCTATAAGTTGAGCCATTAATGTTGTAGACCCAGTTTTCGGCAATGATAAAATACAATACATTTCCTAGTCGTTTCCCTTAACAATTCCAAATTGAATCCACTTATACCATACTCGCTCATGCACATAATATAATATTAATTTCGTGATGACTTCCACACCACCAATCGTGAGTCCGAGCTTCCAATCACCAGTTAACACCCCCGCAATAACCATGGTGTCTATGCTGCCCAGTATGCGCCAACTGAACGCCTTTGCAATATGTCTTTTGTGTTCAATCATGCCTTCATTTCCTTGCGAATATTAGTGGCAGAAATGCTTTCCGTTGCTGCATCAAGATTGATTTTCTCGACAACATACCCCACATCTCGTCCATAGTAGACACCACAGATGTTTGGAGCAGCAACAACAATGTATTTATTCTTGTATTCCATAAGCTTTTCTTCAATGCCTTCAACAATTTTATTGTAATCAAATGGATTTTTTTCATCAAGTCCATGTGTATCACGAACCATAATCATGACTTGTCCTTGTTTTTCCAAAATGGTTTCAAACAATTTCTTATGTCCATCATGAAACGGTTGGAATCGCCCAATCATTAATCCTGTGGGATGTTGATTTTGAAATCCTTTCATGGTATCAATATGTTCAATGATTTGTTCGGACTGAGTTACCACATCACCCAACGCAGTAATTCGGAAGTCCACGTGGTCAGGTCGTTGAAATACTTTATTTGTATCTTCGAACCGCCCCTCACTAATTGTATCCATGAACACAACATACTCGGCATCAAACAGGGCGCGTGTTTCATCAGTGGGACATACGAAGTCGGCAATGGCATACTCTTTTTCATAATCCCATAGTGCCATGGTACATAAATCACTCATGCGCCGCGCCTGAATAATTCGTCCCGCTTCACTGAAATCCCAATCATTGAATTGAGTGCGAACTTCATCGGCATTGAAATATCCTGCATGTAATTGCTTTGCCAACTCTTTCGCCAATGTTGTTTTGCCCGAGCCGGGCAAACCCATAACTAAAATTTTCATATTGTCTCCGGTGATGTTGACCACGTGATAGTTTTAACGTCTGTTTCTGCGCGTAGCACCTTCTCAATTTTTTCCTTGAATTCACCAATGCGAAGTGCTTCCTGCAACAATCTATTATGCACATATCGGAATGCATCCACTGTTTCCAATACATCCACTTTATTGATAATTAAATTGGTCACACCATTAATGTTTGCCGCCCGAATAACGCCGTCAAGGTCGAGCCATCGCACTTTGCGTTTGCGTCCTGTTGTTGCTCCAAACTCCCCACCCATTAATTGGATTTTTTGAAAAATTGGATTATCCTCGTCGGTGTAATGCGTTTTAAATCCTGAATAGGTTTCATAGGCTTTCATAATCCCATAAATGTTTTGTATTTTATGTGGAGCAATACCATTCAGACAGGCAGACCCTACAGTGCAATGTGAACTCGTGACATAGGGATAATCACCCCAATCAACATCAATTTGGAAGCCTTGGGCACCTTCACATAGAATACGACATGAGTTGTCTCGAAAATATCGATAGGTGTCAATGACTTGAAAGTTGTCCCAATGAAAATCCATGTCACCGATACGCTTTCCCTGTCTGCTATACTTGTCACGATATGTGGGACCAATGCCTTGTTTCGTGGTACCAATCAATGTATCCGTGGCATCTTCGTGGATGTGTTTTGCCATGGTGACATGACATCGCTCGTCAACATACACGGGAGCCGTGAACCCATGCGACTTGAGCATGAGAAGTTCGGCACATAATTTATCAATATCCACGACACACCCTAATCCAATAATACTTGGGATGTTATGGAAAATGCCTACGGGAACTTGATGCGTGACCATCTTCACGCCATCCACATAAATGGTGTGTCCTGCATTTGCTCCACCATTATAGCGCATTACCACATCATAGTTTGATGCAAGTGCATGGGCAACTTTTCCCTTGCCCGTGTCACCCGCTTGTAAATCCACAATGACATCACAATGAATAATCATATAAACAGTCCTGGGTTAGGCGCTGAAACTGCTTCCACATCCACATCCGCCCGAGGCGTTGGGATTTTTAAACGTGAATCCTGCTTCTGTCAATGTCTTGGTGTATCCCAACTCCACGCCTTCCAAATAGGAAGATGAGAAGGGATCCACAATCAGTTTGACATCATTGGCAGCGTCAATGACAAAATCATCGTCAGATGCAGCATCTTCCATTAACAAACTATATTTAAATCCCGAACACCCGCCGGGTTGAACACTCAATCGATAAAATTGAATGTCATGTTCATTGTTGGCACGAAGTTCGGTAACGGCAGCTTCGGTAATGTTCATGTTCATGGTAACTCTCCTGTGTTGATGTTTCTCTATCTATTACCGCGCGCGGTTCACAAACCGACGCAATGTGTTTATAGCTTCTTTGTTTTCAGGACGCACAAATTCCAAACGTCCTGCCGTTTTATCATCATATACCATGGCACCCAGATATTTCTGAACACTGGAACACCCCACACAGGTATGTGTGTCAGGGAGAACATTTAACCGGGATTGTGGAATAAAGGACTTACAGCGAGCACATGTTCTCATAGTTTCTCCATGATAATGATGATATCAATAAAGTTAACACATCCACACGGTGTTTGTCAAGTGTTATTTTGTTGTTAATTTATAATTGATAAGACCATTTGCAGCTGTAATGTCAGTATACGGTGATTTTGTTCCTGTGAGTGTCAATACCGAGTCACTTGATTTCAACAGGGTAAAGGTTACTTCTCCTTTATCCAACTTCTGTGTATTTAAATTGGCTTGATAATAGTTCTTCCCACCTAAAATGTTTTTCATGATGTCCATGCTTGCCGTATCTTCACTTAATTTACGAGCAATTGTTTTGCAAAAAAACACCGTGGTAGATGAATCAATATTTCTTTCTGATGCCTCATCTTTTTCTTCTTTGATTTTTTTCAGCAATTCTGTGTACACCAAGGCAACCGTTTTATCTTTATATTTACCATGTCCTTCTTTTTTAAATTCTTCGTATACTTTATATGTGTCCGGTACTAACTTTTTGGATAATTTCAGAACATCCCGAACACCTATTTCATACACCAATTCTTTGGATTTCATTGACGACTCTGTTCTCATGCCCATGGATACAGCATACCCATAGATGGTTTTTAAATAACTGGTACCTCTTCCCAACACACCGGGATTTTTCATGACAGTAGAAAAAATACCTGTGAAGAAACTCGCGGCGGCTCCACTGCCAGCTTTACTACTTATGGGAATATACTCATTGTCCGTGGTGATGAAGAAACTATCAATGGTGGGAAACGCATCATCTAAAGGCACCAGAAAATTCTTGATGCGTTTTCCTGTGAAGGGATTCACCCCGACAATGTTTCCGGAGTTTTCCAACACAGATATCCCAATTAACAATTCACCCAGATATTTTCCAAATTCATTTTTCGCAGATGTTGGCACCAAGGTTTGCCATGATATTTTTGCGGCATCATCATGTAACAGATATTGCTCCACGGAATAGTAGAATTCTGGAAACTCCCTTTCCGACACTTTGTTTTTAAAATTCATTAACATGATTTTTCGCAACTCTTGGGATGTGGAAAATGTTGCACATGGCACATCCTCGAAGCCCATCAAGTTCATGGTCACGGTGGCTGCATTCTTCACCATGTGAACGGATTGAAGATTGAATGTGACCTTATCACCGAGTTTTGTAGGCTTACCAATGTTTCCCATGAGAAACTTGTCAGGGGTGGCATCCATGACTGTTTTTAAACTGTTTTTAATTTTCTCACGGGTGCCATGTATATCCTGTTTAAATTGTTTTAATTTTGATAAATTGTCTTTGGTGTTTTTCACAACATACAGTGTTGCCTGAGACTCTCCAGATTTCACAACCGGGACAGCAATGCCTTCCGAAATGCTTCGCTCGCAAATGTCATGGGCATAATCCCCGTATTTCTCGGGATTTCCTTTTTTCGTTTGCTTAATCGGTTGCATTATTGCCTGCTAAATTGCTCATGGACCTAAGGGGTGTTGGGGGAACAAGACATCCTAGGTATTTATGCCAACATTACTCCGTCCATATTCCCTTGGGACATGCATCACGGCCGGTGGCATAAACTTTCTTGCTCAAGGGACACCCGCAGGCGCTACATAGGAACGTGGATGTCAGCGTGCTCCATGCTTTAAACTCACAGACATTGCACATGGATAATCGATGCTCGGCACGCAGGGCTTGTTCTGGTGTGGGGCGGGCAGCACGCGCCCAGGCCATGGCAATGTCTAACAGATTGGGGATTTTCATGGAAACATGGGGTACGGGGTGAAACATGACTTCTTCGTTGTTACGATGCTATTTAGTTGTTTTCTTCAGTTTCTTGCGACATGCCATGCATGTGCCGGCATGTTTCAGCAGCTTGGTGCATTCATAGGTCGAGCATTTATATCGTCCATTCATGCATTCAGGTGCTCGCTCAGGGCGGTATCCCCATTGTCCAGACATGGTGTCTCCTTGGTGAAGTAATGATGCATTGTAACTGAACATAGTAAATATATCATGAGGTCAAGGGCAGGTCAAGATGTATGAATGTAACAGATGGACCAGAATTTGGCGAAAAAAATTCTGAGAAAAAAAATTCTGAATATTATTATATGATATACATGGAGATGTATGGGTGGAAAACAGGAACGACATGTACGGGTCAATGGGGTTTAGCCCCCTGTCAGTCACGATGGTGACTAGAGATTTTCATAGGGACTCTAGGATAAAAACAGTACCCCCCTAGCCATATGACCA